>ERZ772820.329-NODE-329-length-47872-cov-57.507895_pt1 | contig 47872 bp, 43 predicted proteins | sample MGYA00511377_ERZ772820 | MGnify/ENA primary metagenome ERZ772820 (study PRJEB29015, sample SAMEA2737684) | human gut metagenome | biome: human gut; feature: human-associated habitat; material: faeces | place: China | collected 2012 ... | reverse complement strand
AGCGCCGCGTCCGGCTGCTGCGGATTCAGCAGGCCGTTGGCTTCAGCAGGCGCATAAAATAAGCCCGCTTCATCCGGGCGGGCAGGGCGGATATGATACTCTTCTTCCTCCGCGGGACAGGGGAGATCATGCAGCTCACAGAACTCACGAAGCGTCATTCCTCCTTCATCAAGAAAACCGAACGCGTCCCGTGCATCCAACCGTCCGGACGCCGGAAGCTCCAACTTCTCCGGCATCAGGATCGAGCCTGCATGGTTGACTGCCACGCTTTCCTCGATATAGCGCAGCTCACCGGGATCGTCGTCAGAACCGCGGAAATCATAGCAATACCAACCCCTCGGTACCGTAGAACGGTCAATGCGGCCGTTGGTAAACAGCGCATACTTGCCGAATAGCTCAAGCTGCTGAAAGGCTTCTGTGCTTGTGTTAACCTTCACAAGTTCATTCCTCCCATCCGTGGTGTGTACGCCTCATCCTGCCAGTTGTTTCGACATCCCTCGAAGCGGTTGACCAACTCCGTGGCGGTAAGGGCTATCGTAGGCGGTTCTATCGTTTCCGAGAAGCTGTCCGCACTCAGCTCGAACCAGCAGTGATCGGCTTGCGGATCGTAGGTATCGAAGCGGCGTTCCGGAAGCCCGACCTGTCCTGGGATAAAATACTCGCCCATGTCGCAGCAGTCCAAAATGGTGCAAATCTGTTTCGCGCTCAGTGTACCGGCAATGATACATTCGTTGTACTGCTTGTAGTTACCGGCATCTCTGTACAGATATGAAATTTTTGTATTCATTGATTTTTCCCTTCCTTTTTTGGTAACGGCAAACATACTACATGCCCGCCGCAAAGTCTACTGAAACATTTGCTGTTCCCGTGCCTGCTCCGTGAAGAGCGCGTCCAACCGTCGCAGGAGGCCGAACTCCGCTGTCACCACATGGTCGGTTCTCATACGGTCAGAGTCGAACCTAGCTGATAGTTTCCGCAAAAACAAAAAGGCCGGAGTTCTATTTCAAAACTCCGGCCAAATATATCAATATACAGCATTGGCATTATCAACAAAATAGCGCATGAATTTTTGTGAACTATTTTCGATGCGTATTTTGCTTCACTAACGAGAAAATTTTCAAAAAAGGCCGACCATTTCCGCAGTGTTTAGTTCCCGCGCGTCAAACTGCGGTTCAAATCCGGGAGGTCGGTCAAAAAATCTATGGAAAAAAAGAAAAAATCCGAGCATCCAAAATGCCCGGAAACAGTTGATGCGTCTGGCTTTGCGCCAGACGCATCTATACTGCTATGATAAGATGGAGGTGCCGCCCAGATTTGAACTGGGGAGTCAGGGTTTTGCAGACCCTTGCCTTACCACTTGGCCACGGCACCGAATATAAATCAAGGAACGCAGTTGGCGTTCCTTATTGTTTTTGGAGCGGGTGACGAGGCTCGAACTCGCTACCTCCACCTTGGCAAGGTGGCGCTCTACCGGATGAGCTACACCCGCATATTATGGTGCCTCCGGTCGGAGTTGCTTTTCTGCGGAAAAGCAACGGCGGTTACGATATGCCACCGGCATATCGTCAAGAGCCGCCTTTCAACTCCGCCCTTGGTACCCGTATGCTTCAAAAAATGGTGCCTCCGGTCGGAGTTGAACCAACGACACGCGGATTTTCAGTCCGCTGCTCTACCTACTGAGCTACAGAGGCATGTTGAGCCGAGAAGATCTCGGCTCATATGCGATATTGGCGACCCGGAACGGACTCGAACCGTCGACCTCCAGCGTGACAGGCTGGCGTGCTAACCGACTGCACCACCGGGCCAGATAGTGGTGGGAACAACAGGGCTCGAACCTGTGACCCCATGCTTGTAAGGCATGTGCTCTCCCAGCTGAGCTATGCTCCCTCAACCGCCGCCGTTGCTGTGTTTCTGTACTGCATCAGCGACGGTTGTTATTATACACACACTCCCCCATTTTGTCAAGCACTAATTCAAAATTTTTCAATTTTTCTTTCAGAGGCTTGCCAGCAGGGCTTTGATCTGCTCCGGCGTGAACTCGTAGACGGTATCGCAGAACTGGCACTCGATATGGATGGGTTTCCCCTCATCCACGATCTCCTGCAGATCCTTCCTGCCGATAGCGATCAGCGTGGAGGTCACGCGCTCACGCGAGCAGTAGCACCGATACTCCACCGGATCCTCCTCAAAGAACTCCAGTTCACAGCCCGGCATGACCTTCTTGAGGATCTCCTCCGGCGTCATGCCGCCGTCGAGCATGGGCGAAACAGGGCCGGCCTCCTGTATTCCCTTTTCCAGCCGGTCGATGATGTCATCCGGTGCGCCGGGCAGAAGCTGAAGGATATAACCGCCTGCGGCGCGCACCTTCTGATCCTCGCCGACCAGAACACCCAGCGCGCAGGCCGTCGGGATCTGCTCGCTCTGCGCAAAATAGGCCGTCACGTCCTCCGCGATCTCGCCGGAAACCAGCTTGATACTGCCGATGTATGGCTCCTTCATCTGCAAATCGCGGATGACGGTGAGCATCCCGTCCGTGCCGACCGCAGCGCCCACATCGAGCTTGCCGGAGTATTTTTCCAGCAGCGTGATCCCGGGATTCTGCACGTAGCCGCGAACGTTTCCCTTCGCGTCGGATGTCGCGAGGATGGTCCCCAACGGCCCGCCGCCCTTGATCTGGAGCGTCAGCGCACCATTTTCGACCTTCTGCATATTTCCCATTAAGGAGGCAGCCGTCAGAACGCGACCCAAAGCAGCTGTCGCCGTCGGGGTCGTCTTGTGAATTTCCCGCGCACGCTCCACGACGCCTGTGGAGCGGATCGCTGCGGCCTTCACAAAGCCGTCTTTTGTCATTGCACGAACAATATAATCCATTTCTTACTCCTTATATGCCGCAAAATAGATGCGCTGCTCCGCCGCCTGCGGTGCACGGAGGGCGCAGTCACCGTACTGCACCACACGGGCAAAGCCTGCCTCTGTGAGCCATTTTTCGAGTGTCTGCGGCTCGTAAGCGTATTCGCAGTGCTGCTCAAAGCTCCGCGCCCAAAGCGCCCCCTGACGGCGAAACAGATCGATGCCGTAATAGCAGCGTTTTTCCGCCGCATCGAACTCCGCGCGCCACACGCAGTAGCTGTTCTCCGTTTCGTCGAGGAACACCTGCCCGTCCAGTTCCTTCAGTTTATACGGCGTGTTGATGTCAAAGAGAAATACGCCGCCGGGCGTGAGCGCCTGCCAGACGCGCCGGAACGCCGCAGGACAGTCCGCAGGCTCATCGAGATAATTCAGGCTGTCGAGCAGGCAGACGACCAGCTCCACCGGCTGCGGCAGGCGCAGGCGCTGCATGGACTGGTGAATAAAGAAGGGTGGATTCTCCTCCAGCTCCATCGCCTTTTCCGCCGCAACGGTGAGCATTTCCTCGGAAATGTCCGACGCCAGCACACGGTAGCCGCGCTTTGCCAGAAGCACAGACATAGAGCCGGTACCACAGGCAAGATCAAGCACCGTTTCCGGCCTCTTCCCGTCCTTCTGCAATACCGCCTCTATAAAATCAAGGATCTTCTCATAGGGGATGTCGCGCGTCAGGCCGTCGTAGGCCCCCGCAAGCGACTCATAGGCGTTCACCGTTTTTTCTCCTCCAGGCGCTTGAAAACCATCTCATAGCCGCCAGAGCCGTTCAGCAGGCTGCGGTTGACGCGGCTGATGGTCGCGGAGCTGGCGCTGGTTTCTTCCAGAATATCGTGGTAAATGCTGCCGGCACGGAGCATTTTCGCAACGTCAAAACGCTGCTCCATTGCCTTCATCTCCGCCTGTGTGCAGAGGTCAAGGAAAAACTGATAGCACTCCTCCGGCGTTTTGAGGGTGAGCAGCGCCTGATACAGTTCATTGTTCGGGTCGGAATTTCTGTTTCTGTTGTTCATGGGCAGAACCCTCCAATCTACGCTCTGTATTCTATCACAGGAAATCGGGAAAGTAAAGCTGAAAAAGCAGAGCGCGGCTGCGCTCTGCTTTTATAAAGTTCTGCTTACTTATTGAAAATCTTGAAAATCTCGTCGATATCGTCAATGTTGGCCGAAGCATCTACGGGCGTGGACGCAGTGCTTTGGGGCTTCGCCTTTGCGGGGTTGGCAGAGGTGTAGATACCCTTGTTATCCGTCTTGTTCTCATCAAAGCCGGTAGCAATGACCGTAACGCGCATTTCATCCTCGAATTCGTCGGAGAAGGTCGCGCCGAAGATGATGTTGGCTTCGGGATTCGCCGCTTCCATAACGATATTCGCTGCGGTTTCGACGTCGTCCAGACCCAGATCGGCAGAGCCGGTCACGTTGATCAGAACGCCGGTAGCGCCGTTGATCGAGGTTTCCAGCAGGGGGCTGGCGACAGCCGCCATGGCGGCCTGCTCGGCCTTCTCGCGGCCGGACGCCGTGCCGACGCCCATGTGTGCACGGCCCGCGTTCTTCATGATGGAAGAAACATCCGCAAAGTCCAGGTTGATGATCACGCGGTCGGAGTAGCCGACCAGTTCGGAAATGGAGGACACCGCCTGCTTCAGGACATCATCCGCGATGCCGAATGCGTTGGCAAAGGTGATCTTCTGGTCGGTGACGTACTTCAGGCGGTCGTTCGGGATGATGATCAGGGAGTCGACCTTATCGGACAGGGACGCGATGCCTGCCTCCGCCTGCTTCATGCGGTTTGCACCCTCGAAGCGGAAGGGCTTCGTCACGACGCCGACGGTCAGGATACCGGCCTCATGCGCAAGATCGGCAATGATCGGAGCCGCGCCGGTGCCGGTGCCGCCGCCCATACCGGCGGTGATAAAGACCATATCCGCGCCTTCCAGACTCTTGGAGATCGCAGCACGGCTCTCCTCCGCAGACTTCTTGCCGATCTCCGGCTTGGAGCCTGCGCCCATGCCGCCGGTCAGCTTTTCGCCGATCTGCAGCTTGTTCTCGCACTTGGATTTGTTCAGGTCCTGACGGTCCGTATTCACAACGACAAACTCGACACCGCCGATGCCGCTGGAAATCATTCGATTGACGACATTATTGCCGGCGCCGCCGACGCCGATCACCTTGATATTTACTACCTTGTCTGCGTAATTCTCGGACATTTCGATCTCCTCCTATGTATCTTAAAAGAATGGGTGCATTTCCAGCACACAGTTAATATATGCAGATTTATACTTTTTTATTTTATCCTCTATTTCCCCTCAGGTCAATAGAAATTCGGAAAATTCACAAAAATATTTCATTTTTGCCTTACTTGCTCGGCGTAAATCTTGCCTCGCTGCCCTCACTGAAGGACAGGTCGATCGTGCCGCTCTGATAGTCGTCGAGATTCTTCAGAACTTCTTTCAGATATTCCAGCTTATAAGACAGGTTATCCTTGTTTCCGAGTTTGACATAATACTGGTCGCCGTACCAGAACGCCAGCTCATAGGAGGCCGGAATCTCCACCGAAACGACCTGCTTGGTAAGGTCGGCGGCCTCCAGTTCCTGCAAAAGGGACGTCATGCCGTCGAGCTGGCCCTGACTTGCGACCTCCTGCCCCGCCTCTGCCGCAATGGTAAGCTGCTGCCCGACCACGGGCGAGATGATCGTAAAGCCGCTGATCTGGATGTGGCTTTTTGCCTCTTTCGCATCAATTGCTTCTGTGACCTTCCCGTCGGAGGTGACGAGCCACCACCCCTCCGCCGTATCGCGAACGGCATAGGTGACTTCATATTCCGTCACGGTCAGCTCCAGCGTATCCGGCAGCCGCCGGGTGACCTGCACGGAGCGGACATAGGGCAGCTCCGCCAGAATATTCCCGGAGACCTTTGCGCGGGAGATCGACAGCAGATTGTCGCCCTTGGCAACGCCGCAGGCGGCGGTGATCTCATCGGCAGTGTAGTATGTGCCGCCCACGACCTGAATATCCCTGACGCGGAAGAAAATCACCATACTCAGCACGAAGGCCGCAGCGATCGCAGCCATAATGAGGATCCGTTTCCAGACCACCGGGCTGATGCGTTTTTTCGTGCGCTGCCGGGCTCTGCGCTTCTGCTTCTCGCGCAGCAGCTCCAGACGTTCGCGCTCCCGGCGCTCGATACGCCGCTGCTCTGCCGCCTGCGCCGCACGCGAATTTCGCTCCGGCTGCCGGTGCGGCGGTCTGCGCCGCTGCTCGTTTTGTCTTTCGTTCGGTTCCATGAATCAGTTTCTCCGTTCTATCGCCGCGCCGCAGCCTTGCAGCAGCGGCACAAAATCAGAATATCCGCGCTCAATGTGTGCAATCCCGGTGATCTTACTCTCGCCCTGCGCGCAGAGCGCCCCGATGACCATCGCCGCGCCGCCACGCAGGTCGGTTGCTTCCACCTCTGCGCCGTACAGCGCAGGCACACCCGTCACGACCGCGTGGGTCTCTCCCGCCAGAATGTGCGCGCCCATTTTTTGCAGCGCAGGCACGTGCCGCAGGCGGTTTTCAAAAATGGTCTCCTCAAAGACGCTCACACCCTCCGCGACGGCCATCGCCGCCATCATGGGCGCCTGCGCGTCCGTCGGAAAGCCGGGATGCGGCGCCGTGCGGATGGGACTGACGGCATACAGGCGCGGCGCGCGCAGCGCAATGGAGCGATCCTCCACGGCAAGTTCGCAGCCCGCCTGCCGCAGCACGTCGGTCACCGCCGTCAGATGCGCGGGGCAAAGCCCCGTCAGGAGGACCTCTCCCCGTGTGGCAGCCGCCGCGATCAGATAGGTCGCGGCCTCCATGCGGTCGGGCATGACAGGATATGTACAGCCGTGAAGCAGCTTACCGCCGCGCACCCGCAGAATGCCGTCATCGTCTCGGACGTCCGCGCCGCAGGCACGCAGGAAACCGGCAAGATCGCCGATCTCCGGCTCCTTTGCGGCATTGCAGAGCACGGTCTCGCCGTCACAGCGCAGCGCCGCAAGCAGCAGGTTTTCCGTCGCGCCGACGCTGGGAAAGCCCAGTGCAATCGTGCACGGCGCAGGCGCGGGCAGCTCGCAGATAATTTGCTCCCCGCGTTCTTCGATCTGCGCGCCCATGCGGCGCAGACCGGCAAGGTGGAGGTCGATCGGTCGCGCGCCGAGCACGCATCCGCCGGGCAACGTAATTGCGGCTTTTCCGAACCGCGCCAGCAGGGCGCCGAGGAAGATCACCGCCGCGCGCATCCGGCGCATAAGGCAGCACGGAATATCAAAGCGGCTTGCCCCGGTGCTGTCCACCGTTACGGTCGCGCCGCATCGTTCCGCTTCGCATCCAAGATGCCGCAGAATTTCCAGCGCCGTTTCCACGTCGCTGATGGCGGGACAATTCGTCAGCGTGCAGCGCCCGGAAACCGCAACCGTCGCGGCAAGAATGGGCAGAACGCTGTTCTTTGCGCCGTGGATCGCGATCTCGCCCCGCAGCGGCCGGCCGCCGCTGATATGATAAGCCTCCATAGGCATACCTCCGCATTCAGGATGCCCCATCCTATGCGGAAGGCGTTTTCAGCGTGCCTCGGCAAGCTCCGTGATGATCTGATAGATTCTCTGCGTGGAATCCAGCACTGCCAGCTTCCGCAGGCTTCTGCGCATCTTCTCGCGGCGCGGTGCGTCGGCAAGAAGCTCCTTCGCCGTCCGGTAGAGAAGCGCGCCGTCGCAGGTGTTTTCGTGCAGGACGACCGCCGCCCCGTGCGCCGCAAGGATCGAGGCGTTCTTTTCCTGATGGTTGTTCGTCACGTTCGGCGAAGGAACGATGATACAGGGCGTTCCCGCCACGGCGATCTCGTTGAGCGTGGAGGCACCCGCGCGGCTGATCACAAGATCCGCCGCCGCCATCAGAGTCGGCATATTGTAGATATATTCCTGCATCACGATCTGCGGATTGGCCGCAAGGTCGATGCCCTGCTCTTTGACATATTCCGGCATCCACTTCCAGCCGAAGGAGCCGGTCGCGTGGATGTGCCGCCAGAGTTTTTCCTTGGATTCCAGCCGCATGAAATCGACGATCTTGCGGTTCATCTCCCGCGCGCCGAGGCTGCCCCATGCGGACACGACCAGCAGCTCGTCGCCGATGCCGAGTGTGCGGCGCGCATCCTCGCGCCGGGTGTAGAGGAATTCCTCCTGCACGGGCATCCCGACGACCTCAACGCGGTCGCGGTTGCGATAGGCATTTCGGCATTCCTCAAAGCTCACCAAAATCTTATCCACCCGGTCTGCGACCAGACGGGTCGCCAGACCGGGAACGGCGTTGGATTCGTGCACCGCCGTCGGAATGTGGCGCTTTGTCCCCTGCTTGAGCATGGGAAAGCTCGCGTAGCCGCCGGTGCCGAGAATGACGTCCGGCCGGAACTCGTCGATGATCTCATCGGCGCGGCGCAGCGCGCGGCGAATGGCGACCGCCGTGCGGACATTGTGCCGGATGGCGGAGGGCGTCAGCTTGCGCAGATAGCTTGCGACCGTCAGCGTTTCCAGACGGAAGCCCTCGCGCGGGATGAGATTTGCCTCCATCCCGTCCACCGCGCCGACAAAGAGGATCTCCGATTCCGGGCGCTTGGCGCGCAGCAGCTTCGCCACCGCCAGAGCCGGATTGATGTGTCCTCCCGTGCCGCCGCAGGTAAATATGACCCTCAAAACAAGGCCCCCTTAATTCGGACTTTGTGAAATACTTCGTGAAATATTGAGCACGATGCCGTTTTCCGCCAGCTGCATGATGAGCGCCGTGCCGCCGGAGGAGAAAAACGGGAGCGAAATGCCCGTAGAAGGCAGCAGGTTCGTCACGACCGCCACATTCAGAAACACCTGCAAGGCAAGCAGCGTCGTCAGGCCGGCGGCCAGCAGCATGGAATAGCGGTCACGCGCGTGCATGGCGATCCAGTAGCCGCGGATGATCAGCAGCGCAAACAGCGCCAAGATCCCGATCGCGCCGATGAAACCGAGTTCTTCGCAGACGATGGCGAAGATATAGTCGTTGTGCTCCTCCGGCAGGTACATATACTTCTGGCGGCTGCGGCCGAAGCCCAGTCCCGTCAGGCCGCCGGAGCCGATGGCGTACTGCGACTGCAAAATTTGCAGGCCCTTATCCAGAGGGTCGGACTCCGGATCGAGCCACGCGCGGATGCGGTCGGCCGTGTAGCCCTTCGTCAGAAGGTAGACCGCCACGAGCCCGACCGCGACGACGACCAACCCGACAAGGAACTTCCAGTTCGTGCCGCCGAGGATCATCATGATAAAGCCGACGGCCAGAATGATCAGCGTTGCGGACATATGCGGCTCCAGATACAACAGACCCGCAATCACGCCGAGGATCAGCATATAGGGCGCGAAGCCGTATTTGAACCCCTTCATGTCCCGCGTGTGCGCCGCCATAATCGCCGCAAAGGAGGTGATCACGGCGAATTTCGCGATCTCCGAGGGCTGGAAGCGCGTAAAGCCGAGGCTGATCCAGCGTGTGGCGCCGCCGACCTCTATGCCGATCAGCGGCACAAGGGCCAGTATTGCAACGGCAACGAAGAGGATCAGCAACGACAGCTTCTGATACCATTCATAGGGGATCCGGCTGAACAGGAACAGCACGCCCATGCCCATGACCGCAAACATAAGCTGGCTGATAAAATACTTCGCGGAATTGCCGGTTTTATAGTAGGCTCTGGCATAACTGGCCGAAAACAGCATGATCAAACCGATGACCACAAGCAGCACCGTCAGCACCAGATACGGAACATCGATCATGCCGCGATCCGTTTCCACAGGGCGCAGCGCAGAGTCCTGTGCGGTGAGCTTCTTTCGGTTCACAACCATGCCTCCTTTTGGTTATCCTGCCATTGCTCCGATCCACGCCTGCACGCCAAACCATGCAGCCACACACATGACGATCGTCACGGAAACAAAGACGGTCCAGATTTTCTTTTCTGACCAGCCGCACATTTCAAAGTGATGATGGATCGGCGCCATCTTGAAGATGCGTTTGCCGTGCGTCAGCTTGAAGTAGCAGACCTGAAGAATATCGGAAAGGGTTTCAATGATATAGATAATGCCGACAAACAGAAGGATCAGCGGCATATCCAGCGCAAAGGCCAGACCGCAGACCGCGCCGCCGAGAAACAGCGAGCCGGTATCGCCCATAAAGACCTTCGCGGGATAGAAATTATACACAAGGAAGCCGCCAAGGCCACCCAGCAGCGCCGCCGGGAAGGTGGCGAGTCCCGATTTTTTCATGAGCATGGAAACGAGAACGAAGAACAGCATGACGGGCATGGTCACGCCGGTCGCAAGGCCGTCGATGCCGTCGGTGAGATTGACAGCGTTGACGCAGCCGACGATGACAAACACCGCGAAGGCCAGATACGCCACCGGAGGAATTCCGGTCACGGGCGCTTTGACAAAGGGGATGTACAGATCGCAGGTCAGCGCGCCGTGCTTGTAGAGGAAATACAAGAAGAGCGCCGCAGCAATAATTTGGAGCAGCAGCTTCTGAATCCCGGTCAGGCCGAGGTTACGCTTCTTTTTGACCTTGATAAAATCATCGGCAAAGCCGATCAGACCAAAGGCCAGCGCCAGTGCCAGCACAAGAAGATGGGAATACTCCCCTTCCGTCATGGACTTCCAGCCCGTCGCGATGCACAGAAGCGACGCGGCGATAAAGGTCAGGCCGCCCATCGTCGGCGTGCCGGATTTTCCGTTGTGCCACTTTGGGCCGACCTCACGGATCGACTGTCCCGCTTTCAGCGCGCGAAGCGCGGGAATCAGGAATTTACCAAGGACAAGCGCCAGAACAAATCCGGCCACCAGCGAAATCAGCACCATCAGCAGGTCAAACATCGTTTCATTTCCCCCATTTTTGCTTTTGTTCTATCAATCATTTCCGAGAAGCTCCAGAACGCGCTCCATGCGCATCCCGCGGCTCCCCTTGACAAGCAGGACATCGCCCGGCTTTGCCGTCCGGCACAGGGCCTCGGTGAGCGCCTCGTGCGTCGGATAAAGCTGCGCAGGAATTCCAGCTTCCTCCGCGCCGCGGACATACTCCTCCGCGTGCGCACCGTAGGCAAAAAGCAGATCGGCGCACTGCGCGGCCGCCTTGCCCACTTCATAATGCGCCAATGGCGCATGGTCACCCAGCTCCAGCATCCCGCCCAGAACGGCGATATGCCGGCCGGCAGTCTTCGTATCCTTCAGAACCTGAAGCGCGGCACGCATGGATTCCGGCCCGGCGTTGTAGCAGTCCTCTATGACCGTCATGCCGCGCAGAGGATAAATTTTCTGGCGCATACCGGTATTGTGAAAGCCCGCCAGCCCCGCCTGAATTCCCGCGACCGGCACATGAAGCTCCAGCCCGACGGCGATCGCTGCCAGTGCGTTGAGCACGTTGTGCCTGCCCACGACCGGCAGCTCTACGGGAAAGCGCAGCTCCCCCGCCGCCGCCGTGAAGCGGATGCCGTCCTCGGACATCCGGATGTCCTCCGCACGCACGTCGCAGTCCGGCGAAACGCCGAAGCATTTGGCGTGATACGTTTCCCGAACCGTGCGGAGCAGGTCGTCGTCTCCGTTGAAAAAGACCGTTCCGCCGGGGCGCAGCCCCTCCAGAAGCTCCAGCTTCGCTCTCAGGATTCCCTCGCGGGAACCGAGATTCTCAATGTGCATCGTGCCGATATTGGTAATGACCGCAATGTCCGGCTGGGCGATGCGCGTCAGGACGGATAGCTCGCCGAAATGGTTCATGCCCATTTCCAGCACGGCAGCCTCGCAGTCCGGCTGCAAGCCGAGCACCGTGACAGGAAGGCCGAGGCCGTTATTGAAGTTTGCCGCCGTCTTTTCCGTGCGGTAAGTCGTTTCCAGCACTGCGGCGATCATTTCCTTGGTCGTCGTTTTGCCGACGCTGCCGGTGATGCCGACGCTTTTCAAAGGAAGCGTCCTGCGGTAGCCCGCGGCGATCGCCTGTAGGGCGGCAACGGTATCGCGCACGTAGATCGCCGGAATTTCCGCCGCAAGCGGCTTGGAAGCCAGCACCGCCGCCGCGCCCTTTTGCAGCGCGTCCGCGGCAAAGTCATGCCCGTCTCTCGCGCCCGTGATCGCTACAAACAGCTCTCCGCGCTGCAGGCGCCGGGTGTCAAAGTTCGCGCCGCGGAACGTCTTTTCGGCATATTCCGCCGCGACCGTTCCGCCGCAACATTGTGCCGCCTGTGCGAGACTTATTTCTCCATTTCGCATAGCGCCGATGCGACCTCCTCGCGTTCATCCAAATGAACCTTCGTTGTGCCGAGGATCTGATAGGTCTCATGCCCCTTCCCGGCCAATAATATCATATCATATTTCCGCGCGCAGCGCAATGCCACTCTGATCGCGCGGCGGCGATCCTCTTCCACAGCATACGGCGTCTTTGTGCCGGATATGCCGGAAAGAATGTCCCGGATGATCGCCATGGGGTCTTCCGTCCGCGGATTATCCGAGGTGACGATCACGAAATCAGCGTATTTGACGGCGATCTCGCCCATGATCGGGCGCTTCGTCTTATCGCGGTCGCCGCCGCAGCCAAAGACGAGAATCACTCTTCCCTTGCAGTAGTCTTTCACGGAGCGCAGGAGATTTTCCAGTCCGTCCGGTGTATGGGCATAGTCGATCAGAACCGTGTAGGGCTTCCCCGGCGTTGGAACAACCTCGACTCTTCCTTTGACTCCCTTTGCTGCGGCAAGCGCCCGTGCGGCATCGGCAAGCGATACGCCGAGCTGCCGGACGATGCCGATGGCAACCAGCGCATTGCTGACGGTAAAGCGGCCGGGGATCCCGACGCGCACGCGCGCCGTTTCCGCGCCCTCGCAGACCTGCATGGCAATATGATCCGATCCGAGCTCGATCTCCCGCGCCGTGAGGTCCGCATTTCCCGTGCCGACGGTATAGACGGTACAGGAAGCGTCCGCGATCATTTTCTCTGCCGTGGGGTCGTCGAGATTGAACACACCATGTTCGCACATGGTAAAGAGCTTTGCCTTCGCGCGTCGGTAGTTTTCCATCGTTCCGTGAAAATCCAGATGATCCTCCGTCAGATTGGTAAACGCACCGACCTGATACCGGATGCCGTCCACGCGGTGCAGCTCCAAAGCGTGGGAGGAAACCTCCATCACCACATGGGTACAGCCCGCATCGCGCATCTGCGCAAGGAGGCCCTGCAATTCAAAGCTCTCCGGCGTGGTGCGCTCGGTCTCGAGCGCTTCCTCGCCGATCATGTTACGGATCGTTCCGATCAGGCCGACCTTCGCCCCGCAGCTTTTTTCCAATATTTCTTTTACAAGGCAGGTGATGCTGGTCTTGCCATTCGTGCCGGTCACGCCGATCATCTGCATGGACTTTGCCGGTGCGCCGTACCAGTTGACGCCCAGCTGCGCCAGCGCCGCCCGCGCAGAGCGCACCCGGATCCATGGCGCGTCCTCCGGCATGGAGTGCTCGCAGAGAACCGCCGCCGCGCCGCGCTGCAAGGCCATTGGGATAAACTTATGTCCGTCCGTGGCATAGCCGGAAACCGCAACGAAGAGGTCGCCCGGCTTTGTTCTTCGCGAATCATAGCTCACACCGGTGATTTCAAGCTCCGCATCCGCACTCCGTGCGAGAATCGGAAGATCTTCCAGCAAGGCTCGCAATTTCATTTTTTACACCTACCCTTGTGCCGTTGAATCCGTTGCCGTCGTGTCGATAAAGGTCACGACGATCATTGTACCGCGCGCCACCTGCACGCCGGGGTCAATATCCTGCTGCGCTGCGATGACATAGCTTGCCGAAGAGTCGACGCCCTTGGCCTGCATATAAAGGCCGCAGTCAGCCAACACCTGATTTGCCTGCGCCACGGTCAGGCCGGCAAGATTCGGCACCGTGACCTGATCGGTCGGCATGGAATCGTCGGTGTACAGAAGCACCGTGGAATTGCCCGGGAGTTCCCGCCCATGCGCAGGGATCTGGCTGACGATCTTATCGCCGTCGCCGATGATGCGATAGTTGAGATAGTTTTCTTCCAGCCGCTTGTTGGCCCCCGCCTCGGTCAGGCCGACCACATTCGGCATCCGTACCGCGACTCTGGACATATCCTCCGCGGAGTATTCGCCCTCTACGCCGAGATAGGGCAGAATGTCCTCAAAGATCGCCGCGACCGTCGGCGCGCCCATCTGGCCGCCGGAAATATAGTAGCCGGAGCTGCTGCTCGGCGTATCGAGCGCCACGAGGACGACATACTTCGGGTCGTCCATGGGCGCAATGCCCACGAAGGAAACGATCTTGTCTCTGGTCAGGCTGCCGTTCTCGTCGCGCTGGTCGGTCTTTTCCGCCGTGCCGGTCTTGCCGCCGATACGGTAGCCGACGACCTGCGCGTTCTTTGCCGTGCCTTCGGTCACGACGGACTCGATGAGCTGGCACATTGTTTTGGAGGTTTCCTCGGAGATCACCTGACGCACGACCGTGCGGGAATTCTTCTGCACAACGTTGCCGTCGCTGTCGACGACTTCGGAAACAACGTGCGGCTCCAGCAGATACCCGCCGTTGACGACCGCAGCGATCGCCCGCACGAGCTGGATGGGCGTCGGCTTGACCGTCTGGCCGAAGGAGGTGGAGATCAGATAGCTGGTGCCGTAGTTTGCGTTGTCCGCAAGGCGTTCACGGCTGTGGAACAGACCGCTGGACTCACCCGGCAGGTCGATGCCGGTCTTTTCCATCAGGCCGAAGGCGCGGCAGTAATCATACAGGGTATCGCCGCCGGTTTTCAGGCCGATGTGTGCAAAGGCGATGTTGCAGGAATTTTGCAGCGCCTCTGCGGTCGTTTCCGCGCCATGACCGGCAAGCCGCCAGCAGGACAGCGTCTGGGAACGGCCCTCGAATTTCTCCGAGCCGCCGCAGTAGAAATGATCGTTCAGCGTGACCGCACCGCTGTCCAATGCGGAAGCCAGTGTGATGATCTTGAAGGTCGAGCCGGGCTCGTAGCCGTCGGAAACGCAGCGGTTGCGCCACTGCTTCAGACGCGCTGCCGCGACGGCATTGTTGTAGGCTTCAAAAGCTGCCGTGCGCTCTGCGCTCCCCTCCGGGAGCTTCGCCGCTTCTTCATAAAGCTGCGTCAGCTCGTCGTTCTTTTCCGTATCGTAGATCTCGAGATATTGATTGGGGTCGTAGCTTCCCAGCGTGGACATGGCGACAATATCGCCGGAGTTCACGTCGAACACGATACCGAACGCGCCGTTTTTCACGTCGTAGCGGTCGACCGCGTCCTGAAGCTGCTTCTCCAAATAATACTGCACCGTGGTGTCAATTGTCAAGACTGCGCTGTCGCCACCGGAAGCCTGGTAGTATTTCTCATAGGAATAGAGCATCTCGGTCTCGTTGTTGCCCTTGGTCGTGATGACCGCGCCCGCAGTACCCTCCAGATAGCTGTTGTAGTAGGATTCCAGACCTTCGGAGCCGACATTTTCCGTATTGGTAAAGCCCAGAAGCTGTGCCGCCAACGTGCCGTAGGGATAGTAGCGCATGGAGTCCGGCTCCAGATGCACGCCGATGATCTTGTTGGCGCTGATATATTCGCGCACCTGATCGCAGATCTCCTGCGTCTGACGGCGCTTGAGCATCTTATAGCGGTACTTTACATCCGCCGCCTGCTCCTTAATCCAGCTCGCGTCCAGATCGAGGATGCGCGCCAGCGCATTGGACAGCGCGTCCACATCCACCTTGTTCTGCTCCAGCTCCAACGGGTCGAGGAAGATATTCTCCACGCTGGACGAGGCCGCCAGCACATTCATGTTCCGGTCGTAGATCGTGCCGCGCGAGGCCGTGACGCTGGTGGTTCTTGTTTGGTTGCGGATGGCCTTTTCCTCATACTTATTATGGTCGATCAGCATCAGCTTGACGAGCATACCCGCAACGGCGCAGAACGACAAAATGCCCAGGCAGATCATCATCGCGAAGATCCCCTTGCGCACATACGTCACGGGGACTTCCGGATTTCTGCCGGAGCGTCGTTTTCTTCTGTACCGGTTTCCGCTTTGCTTCATGGTATCTCCTCCGGGGAATTCAAGAAGTTCAAAAACATGGGCGGCAATTCTGATTCACCGCCCATGTTTCTGTACACTATATTCGTGGCTCAGGTGAAGTATTCTACCGCATCGGTGAACACATTCCGCAGCGCCGTAAAGGCTCGCTGGAAAATGTTCTGCTCCTTCGGCGCGGTGTAGACCTCCGCCGTATCCTCTGCCTGCACCTGCACGTAGACGATCTGCGAGGGGCCGGGCTTGCGCATATTCAGCTCCTTTGCCCGCTTTTCCACCTTTTCCAGATCCAGCGCGCCCTCGTACTGCGATTGCAGGCGGGCCTTCTGCTCGGAAAGCGTGGAGAGCTCGCTTTGCAGCTCGCCGACCTCGCTCTTTGTTTCATACAGCCGCACATAGCTGAAAATCACCAGAAACAGCATCACGCAGGCCATCGCGCCGCCCAGCAGCGCAAAGGGGGAAAATGCCGGTTTGGTTCTGACCTTCGGCGCACGCCGGGGGCGAGCCGGTGCATCCGGGAGCTGCGCCGGGCGCTGCTTCGGCAGCGCATTGCTTCTCATATTCTGCCCGGCATAGATGTCATAAGCCGCCGAGCCGTTGCTGCGGTAGGGATTGCGCTGTGCCATAGCCAAACCATCCTTTCAAAGAATCAGATTTTCTCCGCCACGCGGAGCTTCGCGCTCCGGGCGCGGGGGTTTTCCTCCAGCTCTGCTGTGGAGGAAACAATGGGCTTGCGGGTCACAAGCCGGATCTGCGGTTTCTTGCCGCAGACACAGACCGGAAACTCCGGCGGACAGGTGCAGCCGCGCGCGGCCTGCTGCATCTCGCTTTTTACAATGCGGTCTTCCAGCGAGTGGAAGGTGATCACGGCCAGCCGTCCGTTCGGATTCAACCGGCGGATCGCCGCTTTCATCATTTTACTGACAGAGCCGAGTTCATCGTTGACCGCGATGCGGATCGCCTGAAAGCTCCGCTTGGCCGGGTGCTGCTTTTCGCGCAGAGCCTGCGGCGGCATCGCGCCGCGGATGATGTCCACCAGCTCCAGCGTCGTTTCAATGGGCTTCTTTTCCCGGCTGCGCACGATCGCGGCCGCGATCTGCGGCGCGTAGCGCTCCTCGCCGTATTCATAGAGGATGCGGCGAAGCTCCTCCTGCGGCCAGCGGTTGACGATCTCCCCCGCCGTCAGCGGATCCTCACGGTTCATGCGCATATCCAGCGGCGCGTCTGCCATATAGGAAAAGCCGCGCAGCGCATCGTCCAGCTGCGGAGAGGACACGCCGAGATCAAAGAGCATCCCGTCCACACCCGCAATCCCGAGCCCATCGAGGATCGCGTCCAACTCCGCAAAATTGGAATGTACCAGCGTCACGCGCGGGAGATAGGCCGCAAGGCGCTGCTTTGCCGCATCCAGCGCGACCTGATCGCGGTCAACGCCGATCAGGCGGCCGGTCGTCAGGCGCTTGACGATCTCCGAGGAGTGACCGGCGCCGCCCAGCGTCCCGTCGAGATAGATCCCGTCCGGGCGGATGTTCAGCGCCTCGATGCACTCGTCCAACAGAACCGATTTATGTTGAAATTCCATCAGAAGCCAAGCTCCTCCATCACGGCGGCAATGGCCTCCGGCGTCATATACTTTGCTTCCTCCGCCTCGTAGCGCTCTGCCGACCAGATCTCGGCGCGCCCGGCCTGACCGAGGAACACGACATCCTGCTTGATGCCCGCGTACTCGCGCATGGACTCCGGCAGGAGAAAACGTCCCTGCTTGTCCGGTTCGCATTTTACAACATTGGCGAAGAAGAAACGCATGGCGCGCGCCTTCGAGGAAGGCAGCGCATTGCAGTGGTCGAGCACCTTCTGCCATTCTTCCTCCGGATAAACCGTCAGGCAGGCATCGGCAGCCTTCGCGACGTAGAACGCCGCGCCCAGCTCTTCGCGGAGCTTTGAGGGAACAAACAGGCGTCCCTTCGCATCCAGCGTGTGCTTGTATTTGCCGTACATTTTCCCTCACCTCGCTCCATTTTGCTCATTTTTCTTCCATTTCACTCCACTATGCTATCAGTATACAATCAAACAAAAAAAAATGCAACCTCTAATCCACACTTTTTGTTGTCTTTTTTTGAAATTTTTATGGAAAACCCTTCCAAATTCCAAATATTTGAACGTATGTTTTAATTTCCATTCCTTTTCCATTCCCCTCCCCGAAACAAAAAAGCTCCCCGTCCGCAGACGGGGAGCTTTGAAACAATTTTCTATTTTCCACCGGCGTACATCCGACCGATGACCCAGCTTTTCAGGCAGCAAGGCAGCAGCCGCGCAAGAATGGCCAGCGCGCGGTAGGATGCGCCGATCACATATTCCGGCTTGACGTGCTTGCGGAGGGCAACGGAAGCGAGGAAACGCCCCGCCTTCTCCGGCGTCATGCCATTCTGCTCGTCATGCTCCATCTCGGCCACGCTCCGGGCGATTCGTCCGTGGTAAATTTCGTCACCCGTGGACGCTTTTTCCCGTGCGGCGGTGAAGCCGGTGTGAATGTCGCCCGGCAGGACGGCGCAGAGCTCCACGCCGAAGGGCGCGACCTCATTGCGCAGTGCCGCAGTATAGGCACTCACAGCCGCCTTGCTGACGGAATACCACGCCTGAAACGGGATGGGCGTCAGCGCGGCAAAGGAGCTGACATTGACGATGCGGCCGCTTCCCTGCTGCCGCATCAGCGGCAGCACTGCCTTGCAGCCGTTGACCACACCAAACAGGTTGACATTCAGCAGGCGCTTTGCGTCTTCATTCTCTGTAAACTCCGCCGCCCCGGAAATGCCGAAGCCCGCATTGTTGACCAGCAGATCAATGCGTCCCTCTTTCTGCCAGACCTCCCGCACCGTTGCCTGCACCTGCCGCTCGTCTGCAACGTCGCAGCAGAGGTGTATCATTCCGGACAGATGCGCCGGGTGACGGGAAAGAATGTAGACCTTGCAGCCGCGTTTTTGCAGTTCCAATGCGGTCGCCCGGCCGATGCCAGAGCTTCCGCCGGTCACAATGGCAATTTTCATAGGTACCTCTTTCTAAAAAATGCCCTCCGGTTTTTCACCGGAGGGCATGGGGTTTATTTCTGCTCGTTGTCGATCATGCTCTGCGTCACCTGAGATTCCGGCCACTCGGTAACATCGTAGTCACGGTAGATGTCCAGACCGGAGCCGGCCGGGATCAGCTTGCCGATGATGACATTTTCCTTCAGACCGACCAGATGGTCGACCTTGCCCTTGATCGCAGCCTCGGTCAGGACCTTGGTGGTTTCCTGGAAGGAAGCGGCAGACAGGAAGGACTCGGTTGCCAGAGAAGCCTTGGTGATGCCCATCAGGATCAGGGAGTTCGTCGCAAGCCGCAGATCGGTTTCGCCGGCATCAATGCGCGCCTGCACCTTCTCATTGGCGTCGTCGAACTCGTAGACATCCACGACCGTGCCGCTCAGCAGATCGGTATCGCCGGGATCCTCCACGCGCACCTTGCGCATCATCTGACGGATGATGACCTCGATGTGCTTATCGTTGATGTCAACGCCCTGCTGACGGTAAACCGCCAGAACGCCCTGCGTCAGATAGTTCTGCACGGCCTCCAGGCCGGAGATGCGCAGCACATCGTGCGGGTTGAGCGCACCGTCGGTGATCGGTTCGCCTCTGTGCACCGGCTTGCCCTGCTCGACGCGCAGGCCGACGGAATACGGGACCTGATACAGCTTGACCTCGCCGTCATCGGCAGTGACCGTAATGTCGCGCAGCGCACTGCGGTGCGTTTCGTCGATGTCGACAATGCCGTCGATCTCGGAAATGGCAGCCATCTTCTTCGGCTTGCGGGCCTCAAAGAGTTCTTCGACTCGCGGAAGACCCTGCGTGATATCGTCGCCCGCGACACCGCCGGTGTGGAAGGTACGCATGGTAAGCTGCGTGCCCGGTTCACCGATGGACTGTGCGGCGATGATGCCGACGGCCTCGCCCATGTTGACGAGTTCGGAAGTTGCAAGGTTCATGCCGTAGCACTTCGCGCAGACGCCGCTTCTGGCGCGGCAGCCCAGCACAGTGCGGGCATAGACAGAGTGGATACCATGGGCTTCGAGGAGCTTTGCGTCGTCCTCGTGCATCATCTTGGTATTTGGGATCAGAACTTCGCCCGTTTCCGGATCGCAGATGTCGTTGACCGGGAAGCGGCCATGGATGCGGGAGGCAAAGCTCTCGATGACCTGTCCCTTTTCCACGACCTCGGAGAGGTTGATGCCATGCTTCGTGCCGCAGTCGGATTCGCGGATGATGACCTCCTGCGAAACATCGACCAGACGACGGGTCAGATAACCGGAGTCCGCAGTACGAAGTGCGGTATCGGTCAGGCCCTTTCGAGCACCTCTGGAGGAAATGAAGTATTCCAGAGCGGACAGGCCTTCACGGAAGTTTGCCTTGATCGGGATCTCGATCGTGCGGCCGCTGGTGTCGGCCATCAGGCCACGCATACCGGCAAGCTGACGGATCTGGTTCATGCTGCCTCGGGCGCCGGAGTCCGCCATCATATAGATTGGGTTGAAGCGGTCGAGGTTATCCTGCAGAGCACCGGTGACGTCCTTGATGGTCTGCTCCCACTGCTGGACGACCAGACGATAGCGCTCGTCGTTGGTGATGAAGCCGCGCTTGTACTGACGGTCGATCTTGACCGCTTCGCGCTCGGCGTCGGCGATCAGGGCGTACTTCTTTTCCGGGATGACCATATCCGCGATGGAAACGGTGATGGCGCCCTTGGTGGAGTACTTGTAGCCCAGCGCCTTCACGCGGTCGAGCATCTCGGTCGCGATGGTGAAGCCGTGCTTGCGGATGCACTTGTCGATGATGACACCCAGCTTCTTCTTGCCGACCAGGAAGCTGACTTCCAGCTCAAAGGTGTTCTCCGGCTTGCTTCTGTCGACAAATCCGAGATCCTGCGGGATCGGCTCATTGAAGATCAGGCGGCCGACGGTCGCGTTGATGAGCTTGTACTGCATCTTGCCGTCGATCTCCTTGCCATAGCGGACACGGATCGGTGCGTGCAGGCCGATGGCGCCGTTGGCATAGGCGGTGATCGCCTCGTCAACGCTGGAATAGGAGTGCTTCGGGAAATAGGACGGAGCGCGCTTCTTGGTCTTTTCGGCGTCGTCCAGCGCAGCGGCGACGAGGTCGCCGTCGACCATCTGGTCAACCGGCAGATCGTAATCTCCGGCGTCCGTGACGAACACTTCCTCCGCGCCCTTTTCCTTTTTGCCCAGACGGACATAGGTCAGGTAGTACGTGCCGAGGATCATATCCTGCGTCGGGACCGTGACGGGCTTGCCGTCCTGCGGGCGCAGCAGGTTGTTCGCCGAGAGCATCAACATTCTGGCCTCGGCCTGCGCCTCTGCGGACAGAGGCACGTGAATTGCCATCTGGTCGCCGTCGAAGTCGGCGTTGAACGCGGTGCAGCACAGGGGGTGCAGCTTGATTGCGCGGCCCTCGACCAGCACCGGCTCAAAGGCCTGAATACCCAGACGGTGCAGCGTGGGAGCACGGTTCAGCATGACCGGACGATCCTTGATGATGTCTTCCAGTGCATCCCAGACTTCCGGTTCGCCCTTGTCGATCTTCTTCTTGGCGCTCTTGATATTGTTGGCAACGCCATCCTCGACCAACTTCTTCATAACGAAGGGGCGGAACAGCTCAATGGCCATTTCCTTCGGCACGCCGCACTGATAGAGCTTCAGCTCCGGGCCGACGACGATAACGGAACGGCCGGAATAGTCGACGCGCTTGCCCAGAAGGTTCTGGCGGAAGCGGCCCTGCTTGCCCTTGAGCATATCGGACAGGGACTTGAGCGCACGGTTGTTTGCGCCGGTGACGGCACGGCCGCGGCGGCCGTTGTCGATCAGGGCGTCGACCGCTTCCTGAAGCATACGCTTCTCATTGCGGATGATGATGTCCGGCGCGCTGAGTTGGATCAGGCGCTTGAGACGGTTGTTGCGGTTGATGACGCGGCGGTACAGATCGTTCAGATCGGAGGTCGCAAAGCGGCCGCCGTCGAGCTGAACCATCGGACGGATCTCCGGCGGGATGACCGGCAGGACGTCCATGATCATCCACTCCGGCTTGTTGCCGGAAGCGCGGAAGGCCTCGACGACCTCCAGACGCTTGATGATGCGCAGCTTCTTCTGGCCGTTTGCGTTTTTCAGCTCTGCACGAAGCTGAGAGGACAGCGCCTCAAGGTCAAGCTCGGCAAGCAGCTTTTTGACCGCTTCCGCGCCCATACCGGCATCAAAATCGTCCTCATATTTTTCCCGCATATCGCGGTACTCTTTTTCGCTCAGGATCTGGCACTTGCTCAGCGGCGCGTCGCCGGGATCGGTGACGATATAGCTGGCAAAATAAAGAACTTTTTCCAGAATCCGCGGGCTGATGTCCAGCAGCAGACCCATGCGGGACGGGATTCCCTTAAAATACCAGATGTGGCTGCACGGCGCGGCCAGCTCAATGTGGCCCATACGCTCGCGGCGGACCTTGCTGCGCGTAACTTCGACGCCGCAGCGGTCGCAGATCTTGCCCTTGAAGCGGATCTTCTTATACTTGCCGCAGTGGCACTCCCAGTCCTTCGTCGGTCCGAAGATCCGTTCGCAGAACAGGCCGTCGCGTTCCGGCTTCAGGGTACGGTAGTTGATGGTTTCCGGCTTTTTGACCTCGCCGTAGGACCAATCGCGAATCATTTCCGGCGAAGCAATACCGATTTTGATCGCACTGAATGTCTTATTGCTCATCGTATTACTCCTCCTTTACTGTTCTTCCTCGTCGGTATCGGCATCGAACACGAAATCATCATCTTCGTCGTCGCTGCCGTCGGCATCGTCATCACTGTCCATGCCGATGATCTTTTCCAGTGCGCTGACATCGCTGTCCGTGCTGTCGGGGTCGATGCCGTAACCGGAGCTGAGGACCTCGTCCTCATCGGTCACGTAGTTCTGACCGCCTGCGCTGTAGACGACATCATCGTCATCATCGTCACGCAGCTCGATCTCCTCGCCCTGATCGTCCAGCACGCGGACGTCCAGACACAGGGACTGCAGTTCCTTGACCAGAACCTTGAAGGATTCCGGCACGCCGGGCTTCGGGACATTGTGACCCTTGACAATGGCCTCGTAGGTCTTGACACGGCCGGTCACGTCGTCGGACTTGACCGTCAGGATCTCCTGAAGGGTATATGCCGCGCCGTAGGCTTCGAGTGCCCAGACTTCCATTTCGCCGAAGCGCTGGCCGCCGAACTGCGCCTTGCCGCCCAGAGGCTGCTGGGTCACGAGGCTGTACGGGCCGGTGGAACGGGCATGGATCTTATCGTCAACCAGATGGTGCAGTTTGAGGAAGTAGGGGTAGCCGACCGTGACAAGGTTGTCAAACGGCTCGCCGGTACGGCCGTCGTACAGAACGGTCTTGCCGTCCTCGCGCAGTCCGGCCTTCTGCAGCGTCTCGCGGATGTCCTTTTCGTTCGCGCCGTCGAAGATCGGGGTCGCGACCTTCCAGCCCAGCGCATGGGCTGCATAGCCGAGGTGGACTTCCAGAACCTGACCGATGTTCATACGGGAAGGAACGCCCAGAGGATTCAGCACGATGTCCAGCGGCGTGCCATCCGGCAGGAAGGGCATATCCTCCTCCGGCAGGATACGGGAAACGACGCCCTTATTGCCGTGGCGGCCCGCCATCTTATCGCCGACGGAGATCTTACGCTTCTGCGCGATATAAACGCGGACGACCTTGTTGACACCCGGAGCCAGCTCATCGCCGTTCTTGCGGGTAAAGACCTTGACGTCAACAATGATGCCGGCCTCACCGTGGGGAACCTTCAGAGAGGTGTCGCGCACCTCGCGCGCCTTCTCGCCGAAGATCGCGCGGAGCAGGCGCTCCTCGGCGGTCAGTTCGGTTTCGCCCTTGGGCGTGACCTTGCCGACCAGATAATCGCCGGACTTGACCTCTGCGCCGATGCGGATGACGCCGTCATCGTCGAGATCCTTGAGGGTATCCTCGCCGACGTTCGGGATGTCGCGGGTGATCTCTTCCGGCCCGAGCTTGGTATCGCGGGCTTCGGTTTCGTACTCCTCGATGTGGATGGAGGTGAACACGTCCTCGCGGACCAGACGCTCGTTGAGCAGGATGGCATCCTCGTAGTTGTAGCCCTCCCAGGTCACGAAGCCGATCAGCACGTTCTTGCCCAGCGCAATCTCGCCCTGAGAGCAGGCAGGGCCGTCTGCGATGATCTGTTCCTTCGTCACGCGCTCGCCGACCTCGATGATCGGACGCTGGTTGATGCAGGTGCCCTGATTGGAGCGGGCAAACTTCGTCAGGAAATAATCCTTCACTTCGCCATTATCGTAGCGAACCGTGATGAGATCCGCGGAAACGCGGGTCACGACGCCGTCGCCCTCGGCCTTGATGCAGACCTCGGAGTCCACGGCGCACTTCTGCTCGATACCGGTGGCGACGATCGGCGCCTCCGTGACCATCAGGGGCACGGCCTGACGCTGCATGTTCGCGCCCATCAGCGCGCGGTTCGCGTCGTCGTTCTGGAGGAAGGGAATGAACGCCGTTGCAATGGAGGTCATCATCTTCGGGGAAACGTCGACGTAGTCGATCGTTTCGCAGTCGACGGACAGGATCTCATTGCGGTGGCGGCAGGTAATGCGGCTGTTGATGAGGAAGCCGTTTTCATCCTTCGGCTCTGCGGCCTGCGCGATGTAGTAGTCATCCTCAACGTCGGCGGGCATGTAGTCCACCTGATCGGTCACGCGGGAGCCGACATACTTGCCGGTCTCGTGATCGTAGATCTTCTCGACCTTGCGGAAGGGCGCTTCCACGAAGCCGTATTCATTGATCTGGGCATAGCTGGCCAGATAGTTGATCAGGCCGATGTTCGGGCCTTCAGGCGTTTCGATCGGGCACATACGGCCGTAATGGCTGTAGTGGACGTCTCGGACGTCGAAGGAGGCGCGCTCGCGGCTCAGGCCGCCGGGGCCGAGGGCCGACAGACGGCGCTTGTGCGTCAGCTCTGCCAGAGGGTTGTTCTGGTCCATGAACTGCGACAGCGGGGAGGAGCCGAAGAACTCCTTGATGACCGCGGTCACGGGGCGGATGTTGATCAGGCTCTGCGGGGTAACGGCATCCAGATCCTGCACGGTCATGCGCTCGCGAACCACACGCTCCAAACGGGTGAAGCCGACACGGAACTGGTTCTGCAGCAGCTCGCCCACGCAGCGCAGGCGGCGGTTGCCGAGATGGTCGATGTCGTCGGTGGTGCCGACGCCACAGGCGACGCAGTTGAGGTAGTTGATGGAAGCCAGAATATCGTCGCGGGTGATATGCTTGGGAATGAGGTCGTCCAAGCGCTCCTCGATGGCGTCCTTCCAGCCGTCGGCCGGGACGGTGTCGAGCATCTCGAAGAGGACCTTGCGGCAGACCTTTTCCTTGACGCCGTATTCCTTCGGGTCAAAGTCGACGAAGTTCTTCATATCGACCATGTAGTTCGAGAAGATCTTGCAGTTCTTGCCGTTGACCGTGATTACGGCATCGCAGACACCGCGGGCGGACAGCTCCTGCGCCTGAGCGCGGTTGAGCACGTCGCCGGGCATGGCAAGGATCTCGCCGGTGCGCGGGTCAGCGACCGGCTCGGCGATCTCCTGTCCGTTCAGGCGGCTCCAGATGTCCATCTTCTTATTGAACTTATAGCGGCCGACGCGGGAAACGTCATAGCGGCGCGGGTCGAAGAACAGCGCGTCGAGGTAGGCGGCGGAGCTGTCCACTGTGGGCGGTTCGCCGGGACGCAGGCGGCGGTAGATCTCCAGCAGGCTTTCCTCGCGGCTCTTGCAGGGATCGCGCTCGATGGTGGCAAGGATGCGGTCATCCTCGCCGAACAGTTCCTTGATCTGCGCATCGGTTTCCACGCCCAGCGCACGGATAAGGCAGGTGATCGGCAGCTTGCGGTTCTTGTCGATGCGGACAAAGAAGGTGTTCTGCTGATCGGTTTCATATTCCAGCCACGCGCCGCGGTACGGAATGACCGTCGCGGTGTAGGTGTGCTGCTCGGCCTTGTCCACCGTGTCGCCGTAGTACATACCGGGACTGCGGACGATCTGAGAAACGATGACGCGCTCTGCGCCGTTGATCACGAAGGTGCCGCCGTTCGTCATGAGCGGGAAATCGCCCATGAAGATCTCCTGATCCTTGATCTCGCCGGTCTCCTTGTTGAGCAGGCGAACCCGAACCTTGATCGGCTTGGCGTAGGTGGCGTCGCGCTCCTTGCACTCCTCGATGGTATACTTCGGCTTCTCGTCGAGAGAATAGTCGAGGAAAGAGAGCTCCAGCTTACCCGTGTAGTCGGTGATCGCCGCGACGTCGTGGAACACTTCGCGCAGGCCCTCGTTCAGGAACCAGTTGTAGGAATCCTTCTGGATCTTCAGAAGGTTCGGCATCTGGAGGATCTCCTGATACTTCGCATAGCTCTTGCGCTCTGTCTTCCCGTACTTCACGTCCTTGATTTGCATATGGGTCATCACAGCCTTTCTGTACTCATTGGATGTGTCATTTGCATTCTGACACGCCGGGGTGCGTTGACTGTTTGTCATCCATCCCCCTTGCGTGTGCCGGGTTTCCGTGTTATAATAGATTCTGCAAGATGGAGAAATGGCAACGGCCACACTCCCGCAGTATAGGACACTATTCTATCATACATTTTTCCATTCGTCAACGTTTTTTCATAAATTTTATAAAAAATTGGAGTCAGCTTAGCTGACTCCAATTTTTTATTTGAAATACTCGCGGAAAATACGCGCCAGCGCACGGAAGCGCTGCACATCCGGTTGGGTGATCTCCCCTGCCGCGATCATCTTCTCAAAGGCTGTGCGGTTCACCCACCTCGCGCCGCAGGTTTCCCCCGGCTGAAAAACAATTTTGGAAAGCGGCACATCCCTGCGCAGCGCGTAGGTATCGGAGATCCATGTTTTCCCACGCACGCTGTCCAGAAAAACGAATTCCTCCGGCGCGGCGAGGATCCCGGTTTCCTCGCGCAGCTCGCGCACGATCGCCTCGCGGCTCGTCTCTCCGGCGATCACTGCGCCGCCCGTTGTCTCCCACAGATTCGGATAGCTCTCTTTCTCCGGGGAACGCTTGGTCAGCAGGAGCTGCCCCGCGCTGTTGAAGATCCAGACAAACACAATCAGGTGGTAATCTCCCGGCTGCATCGGCACGCCGCGCCGGTGCGTCCGGCCGGTCAGCTGCCGCCGCGCGTCATAAACGTCCCAGAGTTCCATTTAGGCCGCACCGGTCAGATGCTCGATCAGGATCTTGATGCCCATCAGAACCAGAATGATGCCACCGATGAGCTCGGCCTTCGACTTATATTTGCTGCCGAAGATATTGCCGATCTTCAGGCCCACGGCGGAGAACAGGAAGGTCGTCACGCCGGTGATGGCGATGGCCAGCCAGATATTCGTTTCCGTCATGGCGAAGGTCACGCCGGTCGCCAGCGCGTCAATGCTCGTCGCGACCGCCAGCGGAAGCATGGTCTTGAAGCCGAAGGAATCGTTCAGCTTCTCCTCCTCGTGGCTGAGCGCCTCGCGGATCATATTCGCACCGATCAGAACCAGCAGCACGCAGGCGACCCAGTGGTCGAAGCGCTTGATGTACTCGGCAAAGGAGCTGGCAAGCAGGAATCCCAGCAGCGGCATCAATGCCTGAAAGCCGCCGAAATAGCCACCGACGATCAGAGCGTGACGTGGCTTGACCTTATTCACAGAAAGGCCCTTGCTGATAGATACGGCAAAAGCATCCATCGACAGAGCGATCGCCGTCATGATCAGGTCAAACAGATTCATATGCTTTCCTCCGATGACGTCATTTGGGTAAAAAATGACGTCGAAGCAAAGCGGACTTTGCTCCGACGTGGTGCGAGTGATGCGACTTGAACGCACACGACGGTTGTCACACGCCCCTCAAACGTGCCTGTCTACCTATTCCAGCACACTCGCATATCCAATTTGCTTGTTAATTATAGTGAATTTCCGGCGGTTTGTCAATACCTAATTTTGCTTTTTTCGGACTTGTGGTTTTTCCACCCTTCTGCTACAATAAAACATACGACAGGAGGGATCCATTATGCCCCGTTTTTTTGTACCGAAACAGGAGATCGGCAGCAGCTTTCTGGTGCTGACCGGTGAAAATGCCGCGCACGCAAAGGTGCTCCGCCTGAAAAACGGCGACGATGTGACCGTCTGCGACGGCGAGGGCACAGACTACGCCTGCACCGTGTCCGACGTTGCAAGCGGGCAGATCAGTCTGGTCGTCCATAGCGCCGACCCCTCGCAAAGCGAACCGAAGGTCGCGTGCAGTATCTACATGGCCTTTGCTAAGGCAGATAAATTTGAGCACGTCATCCAGAAGGCGACCGAGCTTGGTGCAGCAGAGCTGGTGTGCTTCCCGTCGGTGCGCTGTGTTTCCCGTCCGGACGAAAAATCGCTGGTGAAAAAACTGGATCGCTGGCAGAAGATCGCCGCCTCCGCCGCCGAGCAGTCGCGCCGCGGACGCATCCCGCAGGTGATTGTGCTGCCCTCCTATTCTTCGGCCTTGAAGCGCGCCGCAGAGGCTGACCTTGCGGTCTGCTTCTATGAGAATGAAGAGCAGCTCACCTTCCGCGCGGCGATTGAGGCCGCGCCCTTCCGCACGGCTTCCATTCTGACCGGTCCGGAGGGCGGCTTTGAGTCGGAGGAGGTCCGGCAGGCTGCCGAGGCCGGGCTGAAGATCTGCACGCTTGGCAGCCGCATCCTTCGCTGCGAAACCGCCCCGCTGTGCGCGCTCTCCGCGCTGATGTACGCCACCGGGGAATTTTAGAGGAACCATTTTTAACGTCCCGCAGAGCTTCCTCTGCGGGACGCATTTTTTCTCCCCGGCCGCATATCCTGTACCAGACTGCTTTGGGGAGGCTGATCGGATGGAACGCAACAACTCGATCCTCGGCGGTGCGCTGCTGCTGACCGCCGCCAACCTCCTGCTCCGCCTGATTTCCATCGTCTTTCAGGTCTTTCTCTCCGCGCAGATCGGCGCGGCCGGTCTCGGACTGCTACAGCTCGTCTCCACCATCGGCGTGTTTGCCATGCTCGTCGGCACCTCCGGGGTTCGCGTTGCCGCCATGTACCTGTCCGCCGAGGAATTCGGCCACCGACGTCTGTCCGGCGTAAAGGAGGCCATGCGCACCTGCCTGCGCTGGGGCCTGCTGATCAGCAGCGCCGCGGGGCTCCTGCTGTTCGCCCTCTCCGGCTTCTTTGCCGTGCGCTGGCTGGGCGACGTGCGCGCCGCCTCCAGCCTGCGCATTATGGGGGTACTGCTCCCCTTTTCCTGCCTGTGCGGTATCATGACGGGCTACTTCACCGCCTGCTCCCGCATCCGTCAGTTGGTCGTGATCGAAATTGCGGAGCGGCTCGTTTCCATGCTGCTCACGGTCGCACTTCTGCTGACCTGGGCGCACGGCAATCTGGAACGTGCCTGCTGCGCCATCACCTTCGGCAGCTCCGCAGGGTGCATCTTCGATTTCTTTCTTCTCTATTTCATGTATCGCAGGGACATCCGCTGCGTCCCTGCGCCGGAAACGGATCTGCAGATGCAGAAGCGGATGTTTCGTCTCTGTGTTCCGCTCGCACTGAACGACTATCTCCGCGCCGGGCTGAACACCGCCGAGCAGCTTCTAATCCCCTACGGCCTTGCCCGCTACGGCGGCTCCGGCGAGGCAGCCATGGCCGCCTACGGCACCATCCACGGCATGGTATTCCCCATTCTGATGTTCCCCGCCGTGATTCTTTATTCCGTATCCGATCTGCTCGTCCCGGAGCTCTCGCGCTGCCGCGCGATGCGGCGGAACCTGCGCATCGTTGACCTGACAGACAAGTGCATCCGCATGGGCAGCCTGTTCGCCGCCGCCGTGAGCGGTTTTCTTTTCGTGACCGCAGACGCGCTGGGCGAGCTGATCTACCACAGCACCGATGCCGGGCGGTATCTTCGCGTCTTCGCGCCGATGGTCCTGATGCTCTATCTTGACGCCATTGTCGACGGGATGCTCAAAGGACTTGCCGAGCAGGTGAGCTGCGTGCGCTACAACACCTTCACCTCCGTGCTGGACGTGATCTTCCTCTATCTGCTCCTGCCGCGCCGGGGCATCCGCGCCTATATTCTCACCTTCGCTCTGACCCACGCGATCAATCTATTTCTCAGCATCCGGCGACTTCTGACCGTCACGGCGCACCGGATGCGTCCGGCGGATTTTCTGCGTCCGCTCCTGACCTCCGTTCTTGCGCTGCTTCCCTTTCTGCTGCTGCCTGGCGAGGATTCTCTCCGAACGATCGTCCTGCACGGAGGTGGTTTTCTGGTGCTGCTTATCGCCGGTTTCGTGCTGTCAGGCGCCTTTGCGCCGCGCGACTACCGCTGGCTGCGCCGCGTCTTTCTCCGCAGCATTGACACCCGCAGGAATTCGGGGTAAAATGGCAGCAAAGGAGGCGTCGCCATGTCTGCCAAATCCGAACCGCAAGCGCTGGTTCACCCCATTCCCCCGCTGTTTGACGCGCAGTCGCGCGTGCTGATTCTCGGTTCCTTCCCCTCGGTCAAATCCCGCGAAGCGAAGTTCTTCTACGGGCATCCGCAGAACCGCTTCTGGCGCGTTCTTGCCGCGCTGACTGGGTCGCCCCTCCCTGCGACCATTGAGGAAAAGAAGCGGCTGATCTTGGAAAACCACTTTGCGCTCTGGGACAGCATCGCGAGCTGCACCATCACCGGCTCTTCCGACAGCAGCATCCGCGACATCGTGCCGAACGATCTGTCCGTTATTTTAGACCATGCGCCCATCGAGAAGATCTTCTGCAACGGCGCGGCCTCCCTTGCCTGTTACCGCCGGTATATTGAGCCGGTCACGCACCGCGCAGCCTCCGCGCTTCCCTCCACCAGTCCGGCCAATGCCGCATGGACGTTGGAGCGTCTGATCGAAGCCTGGCGCGTCATATTATGAAAAGAACCAGCGGCGTTTACACGCCGCTGGCTTTTTACGTTTCAAAGAATTTTCGCAATTTCAGTCTGTCCCGAAAGCAGAATACGGCTTCCAGCCATTTGCTGCACCATCCGACGAGCGTTCCGTTGACCAATGCGCAGATAACCGTGCCCAGCTTCACACCTTCAAACCGTCCGAATCCGAAAAACGCAAAGGACAGCGCGATTCCGATCAGGCAGCTGACACAGTCGTAGATCGTCTTGACCCGGCCGATGTCCTTTCCGCATTTCGCCGCCAGCTCCTTGACGAACAGCTCGTAAGCCTCCGGCGCAATGTAGGTATGAAACAGCAGCGCCACACCCGCCGCGCAGAAGAGCATCCCAAGAAAATAGCAGGCAATGCGAAACACCGTGCCGTGAAGATCGATCCGTGCAACGGCAGAGATGGACAGATCCAACAGAGAACCATAAAGAATTGCCGTAATAAAGGAGAAAAGATACCCTTTTTTGAACTTTCGCATCATCAGGGAAAGAACGGCCAGCAGCACAGCCTGCAGCACATATTCCGACACGCCAAAGGAATACCATGGCAGGAATTCCGATACCTTCAGATGCAGCAGATAGGCCGGCGCGACCACCATGGACATTCCGAAATCCGCGCGCTCCATGAGTGCCGTGCCGAGCGCCAGGACGATGATTCCGATCGCATAAGCAAGCTCCGTGTAAAACACCCGTTTTGTTTTCATATTGCACCTCCGTTGAAATAAGCTCACCGTTTGGTACAGAAACGGGAAAAGATGCCTGTATCATGCCGGAAATCGGCCGGATTCTCAAGTTCAAATAACTTCTCAGAACACCCAGATCGCAGGCAGCTCGGAGAAGGTCATCCCCAGCTTTTCCTGCAAACGCATGGAAGCGTCGTTGCCCTCCACCACATGGCAGAACGGCACCCAGCCGCGTTCCAGATGCAGGCGGATGAGGCTGCCCTCCAGCAGATAGCCGTAACCCCGGCGGCGATATTCCGGGAGAATTTCAAGAAGGCCCATGCTTCCCTCGTCGTGCATTCCGATGAATCCCGCCAGCGTCCCATTGTCAAAGAGGCCCCACATCCGGCCGCAGGCGATGCGGTCGCGCAGATAGTCGAGGTTATTCTGCTCCGGATGGTAGTGCGCCGCCAGAAATTCTGCGTATTCCTGCCCCAGCGGGCGGATGTCACAGGGAGCCAGCTCCGGCGGTTGTTTTTTCAAATAGACTGCCTGCACGCAGGGTGTCTGACCGTGCAGGCCAAATTCACGGCAGATCGCATCCGCGGCATCGTGGCTCCGCACGCAATACTGATCGCAGCGTTCCAGTCCCAACTCACGGACGCGGCGGCAGAGCGTTTCGCCATCCAGAATATCGCTTAAAATCGTTCCGTCCGGCCGGGTGACGATTCTTCCCTCCGACCACTGCGCCACGAGCGTTGCGTGCTCACGCTTGAGCGCTTCTTCGATCTCCACATTTTCAAATCGGTTTTGCATTTTGTATCTCTCCGTCGATTTCGCTATTTTGCGGCTGAAAAACAGGGTCCGGGGTCGTGGAGAAGGGCTTACCGAACAAATTGGCAGTATGCCTTCCCTGTTCCCGGATTTCAAAAACAATATAGCAGGATTTATCGGAAAGGTCAAGCGGGATCGGGTTCCCGGGGAAAAGCTGGAAACCGACCAGATCAAGCTGCAACTTTTACAGCAGGATTACAAAGCCTTTTCCGAGGCGGCGGGCCTGCGCACACAGCACGAGCGGCTGGAAAAGGTGGGTTTTGCATGGAAAGAGGCTACGGAAAGTCGAAAGGTTGCGGAATCGCATTATAGAGAATGGTCAAAGTCAATTGGTGCAGATAATTCCATAAAAACACTTGCAGAATACTACGATGTGAAGTATAATGACTCTCCTCGGTATGAGCTTCTGCAAAGATACGCACACGATGTTGACTCTGGCTGGATTTCCCCACTTTCGCGTTTCGACAATTACGAAGCGCTATACAACCAGATTCAAACCGAGATTGTCGGAATGGCGGCAAGCAACGGAGTTGTAATAACGGGGCAGTCGCAGCACTTTATGCAACGCGTAATCGGTACGATGGTAGACCCGCAAAAGCTCCGCGATAATTTGCAGATCATTCGCCGCTCTGGTGTTGACATAGAAGAAATCAAAGCAGCTATTTTCTCGCCGGAGAGGGTAGACCTGCCGGTATCTCGCCAAGATGGGATGCGCAGCATCCGATTCATCGGCGAAACGTGTGCTGTGACCGTGAACCCAGATACGGGAATGTTAATTCAAACAAATCGGATTTCAGAAAAGAGGAAACAAGATGCTTAATGCAAAAATGAGCGAGCAGTCAAGAAATTTTTTGAAAAGAAAGATTCCTGAATTTTTCGATTGCACGAACCTCCGGGATGCTTTGCTCTTACTTGATAATCTCATGTGTGACAGTCTGGACGATAACTACAACCCGACACCGGAAACACGAGAGATTGAAAGTGTGTATGACGAAATCTACTGTTGCAATTAACAGGAGGTACGGCACATGGACAACTTTAAAGCAGTATACAAGATTCTTACCGCGCTGGAAAAGGCGATGGATTTGCCGGAATTTGACGTTATGGAGATCGGGCCGGATGCCCTCGGCGTATCGAAAGAGCGTTGGAGCCGTTATCTTGAGATGATGGCAGACGTCGGATATATCAAGGGCGTAACCTTCCGGGCGAACGTACTCGGCGAAACTGTCGCAAACGCAAAGAATATCCGCATCACCCTGAAAGGGCTGGAATATCTGCAAGAGAATTCCATCATGCGGAAGATTTACAATACAGCGAAAGGCGTTGTAGATATTATTCCGTAACAGCGGAACAACTGAATGATGATTTAAGGCACTGTGTAAAAACACGGTGCCTTTTTTCATACCCATTTGGCCTATCTGCGGGCCTAAAACGCAGGACGGCGGGAGCTGGCGACCTCCTAAAACGCCTAGCCGGGAAAGGAAAAAACAATGAAAACGGAATTTTTACAGAATTTCAAGGTTGGCGATCAGGCTCTTCCGAAGGAGATCATTGACGCAATCCTCGCCGAGAATGGCAGGGACATTGAGGCGGCGAAAAAGCCGTTTGCGGACTATGAATCCGTCAAGGAGCAACTCAAGACCGCCAAGATTTCAATTCACGCTTCCCGTCTGGGGAGCGACCCAGATTATATTTTTCATCTGTCTGCTGGCTTAGCGAGAACTTCACTCTCTGGGCATAGTGCCCCTCCGGATTTCTCTCTTCTCCGAGCACCTTCAGCACATCGTCCGACAAAATACTCTGGTGTGTGGTATTGACAATCCGCAGCACATCTGCTATATTCAAAGTGAAGGTAGCTGCATTGGCCTCCGTTTCAGGAGAGTCACCGTCCCTTGTGGAAGATAGGCTACCTTCTTTTTTTACGAGCCTTCCGTTAAAAGCATGTGCGAGATCAATTGTATCAATCTTTTCCACTTTATTTGTGTGCTGCTCCACCGTAATTATCGCCGCAATGTTCCCATCTCCGCTTTTCAGCAAGGCTACCATTGCATAGGTTCCGATTGCTTCCGGATTTTTATTGTTTAGCGCATTGACCGGGATTGCATTTGCCACAACCTCACCGCAAATTGCCCCAATTCTCGCATTTGTTCTCAATCTGGCCGGATTTCCCCCGTCCATACTGTGTTGAATCGCAGGCTTGCTTATAATAATTTCCCTGTGACTATATTTGTTTTCAACCGCAACAACAGTGTTGTCCAATTTCCTCCAGATCTTCTTTGCATTTTCAAGCCCGAGGCTGATTACGAGATTCCTGTCAATTTTTCCATCAGATTTTACCTCTGATAGTGGCGGCAGCTCCGTAATTTCCATATCCGGCTGATGCGTCAGGAAATCATAGGAATAGATCTCCGAGTTCTCTGTCATGGACTTTCCCTGATAGCTATATTGATCAATGCTCGCCTTTGTGCCGCCCTCTCGGGCGGTTTTTTCGTTCCCGTCGCTGTCCTGCGTCCGGCGGGTAGCGGCAGAAACCTCCGCCGAGGGTTCCCGGCTCTCCACCTCTATTTCAATCCACGCTCCCCATGTGGGGAGCGACCCTGCATCTTGCGGACACCGGCCTCCATTTTGGCGCCATTTCAATCCACGCTCCCCGTGTGGGGAGCGACCTTGCCGGGAGCTACGAACAGAAGATCAACGACATTTCAATCCACGCTCCCCGTGTGGGGAGCGACATTCGGAGTCCCGCTCTGCTACGCCTGCACCAAAATTTCAATCCACGCTCCCCGTGTGGGGAGCGACGCTGCGGCGTGATCGTCGCGTTATCGCGGATGGTATTTCAATCCACGCTCCCCGTGTGGGGAGCGACCCGAGCTGATGCCGAGCCTGTACCAGCAGCAGATCATTTCAATCCACGCTCCCCGTGTGGGGAGCGACAAATTTGACGCGGTAGAACTCCTGCATCCAAACATTTCAATCCACGCTCCCCGTGTGGGGAGCGACCCGATTTTCGCGGCGATGCGCATCTATGACCCTATTTCAATCCACGCTCCCCGTGTGGGGAGCGACTGCTCCGGCCGCAGCGCCAGCGCGTCAGAGATGCATTTCAATCCACGCTCCCCGTGTGGGGAGCGACTACTGCCGTTCCCGCCTTCGTTTCGGATGCCTTGGTATTTCAATCCACGCTCCCCGTGTGGGGAGCGACCTTAATTACCTCCATGATTTAGCTTTTCGGTGAGCATTTCAATCCACGCTCCCCGTGTGGGGAGCGACTGTCGGCATTTTCTTCGCCTCCTGCGATTTTTCCATTTCAATCCACGCTCCCCGTGTGGGGAGCGACGAGCATCCGCTGATGCGCCTGCTCTCCGTCCGCCCATTTCAATCCACGCTCCCCGTGTGGGGAGCGACGCCGCGCTGCTGGACAAGCTGCTCACCGACGCGGCATTTCAATCCACGCTCCCCGTGTGGGGAGCGACTCTGATCCGCAGGGTGCAGGCCATGTCGGACGAGATTTCAATCCACGCTCCCCGTGTGGGGAGCGACGGTGGTCAGAAGGGTTTTATAATCGGGAGCGTTGATATTTCAATCCACGCTCCCCGTGTGGGGAGCGACCCGTATTTGCAGTCGCCACACATCGGCATCGCCATTTCAATCCACGCTCCCCGTGTGGGGAGCGACTATTTTCGCGGCTCGGTAGAGACCTAAGTTTATGACATTTCAATCCACGCTCCCCGTGTGGGGAGCGACACCTGCTGCGGCAGGTGAGACGGCAGCCGGATGCATTTCAATCCACGCTCCCCGTGTGGGGAGCGACTCAATCATGAACTCTTTCAGCCACTTGTGATTAATTTCAATCCACGCTCCCCGTGTGGGGAGCGACTCGTGTTTCCGAACACCTGTGATAGACAGATCAATTTCAATCCACGCTCCCCGTGTGGGGAGCGACGCGGCAACGACGTGCGTGCGGCCATGCTGCTGATATTTCAATCCACGCTCCCCGTGTGGGGAGCGCCTTTGCCTGTAAAATGATCACATGGGATGCCGAATTTCAATCCACGCTCCCCGTGTGGGGAGCGACTAATCATCATGTCAATATTAATTAATGTATCTCTATTTCAATCCACGCTCCCCGTGTGGGGAGCGACATGCTCAGCTATAGTATACTTTAAGCACAGCATAATTTCAATCCACGCTCCCCGTGTGGGGAGCGACTATGCCGTCGGCCGCAATGTCGATCAGCGCCTCGCATTTCAATCCACGCTCCCCGTGTGGGGAGCGACGCAAAATTGCACAATTCTTCGCCTGCAATTTTGCGCAAAAGTGACAATAGTTTGTTGTTTTTACCGGATTTTCACCGGCCGGACAATTTTATGGAGCACACATCCGCCCCATAAAATTGCAAAATCCGGTGCGAAGCAAAGCGCGAACCCTGCTTGCTTCCCTTTCGCACTAGAGAATCAGGGTTTCCGAGGGGTCATATCCCGGCTTTGCGCCAAAGTGTTCAATTCGCGTCTGATAGCGGTCTCCGAGATTATAGAACCGCAGACTGTCCTTTTCCTTGTCCATGATGCCGCAGAGCTTTGCCTGCAGCGCGCGAAGCTGCGCCGCGTCGAGCAGGCACTCAAACACGCTGTTCTGCACGCGCTGCCCATAATTGACGCACTGCTTCGCAATCAGCCGCAATCTCCGCCGTCCCGCGGCATCCTGTGTGCTGACATCGTAGCTGATCAGTACAAGCATACCGCACCTACTTCCATAAAAACGGCGGATAACCGTCCAGATCGCCGCGCAGGCATCTGGCGAGGAGCAACGCCTGCACATGCGGCACCAAGCCCCACTGCACCTTTTCCTTGAGATAAGGATGCGTAATCGTTTCGCGCTTGCGCGCCTGCCACGCCTGAATGAAGCGCCGGCGGCCGTCATCCGTCAGAATGACCGCCCCGCTGTCCTCCTGTTGAAAATCCCGCCGACCGACCACGCGATTGTTAATGCAGGTCAGCACAAAGCGGTCTGCCAGACTCGGCCGCAGTTCTTCCATCAAATCCAATGCGAGAGAAGCACGCCCCGGCCGGTCGCGGTGCAGAAAGCCGACATAGGAATCCAGTCCAACACCCCCGAGCGCTGCGGCGCAGTCATTGCTCAGCAGCGCGTAGGCGAAGGAAAGCAGCGCGTTGACCGGGTCCAACGGAGGTCTTCGGCTTCTGCCGCGGAAGCAGAAGATTTCCCGATCTCCCAGAATCATTTCATCAAACACGGCGAAATACGCCGCAGCAGCATCGCCCTCTATCCCGCGCAGACGTTCCGGGTCTTGTGCTTTCAACGCAGACTCCATGGCGGCGCGCAGCGTTCCACAGGCTGCCGTCAGGCGATCGGCATCGACCCGGAGCGCATGATCCCGCAGGGTGCGGCCGATGCACCACCTTGCATTGTAGAGCTTCCCGAATATCATATTGGAAGCAATTTTACAATACTGTTCCGCCTCATCGGCGACGCGATACTGCGTACGGCGCAAAAGGACATTCCCGTTGGACTCGCCGCACACTCTGGCTAAAAATCTCCCGTTGGGCGTGAAAAAGCTGAGCTGCACGCCGCGGCAGGCGCAGGCGCCCATCAGCGCCGGGCTCGCACCCGGATAGGCAAAGGTGCTGATGCCCTCCAGTGTATGCAGAGGAAAGCGCCCCGCTTCCGCATCGCCGCGCCGGATCACCACATTCTCACCATCGAGTGTGAGATAACTGTCCTCCGTCAGAACAAACAGTGTGTTGAGCAGTTTTTTCATGGCATATCCCCCATGTGCTCAGCGAGGTAGTCCGCGACCGTCGGCGTTCTGCCGAGCTCCGGCAGGCACAGCTCCCGGAGGGAGCAGGCATTGCAGCGTTTGCTCCGCCTGACCTGCGGGGTTCTGCCGCGCCGGTAGAGCTCGTGCATCTGCGCGAGCGCGCTTCGCACCTCCTCGCGCAGCTCCGGCGTAAAGCGGACACGCTCGCGCCGCCGCGTTTCTCCGTAGAAAAGGGCGCCTTCCGGAATCTCGCAGCAGAGCATTTCTTCCAGACACATCGCCTGCCCACAAAGCTGCGCCGCATCGCAGTTATCCTCCTTGGGCTCGCCGCGCTTGTACTCGACCGGGTAGGCAAGCCACTTGCCCTCACGGCCTGGCAGCGGAACGCCCGCTTCATCACGGCGAAGCTCCAGCACATCACACTGACCGGACACGCCGAGCCTCCGCGAAAAGACCCGCACACCGCGGACGGTCACAAGATCGCCCCGCTTTTCGTGCAGCGCCTCGTTGTGCGTTCTTTCGTGCAGAATTGTGCCGTCCGTCGTCCAGAAATTCTCCTGCCACTGCGCTTCCACATGGATCAGCGCCCACTGGCGGCGGCAGAACAGGAAATGCTGTAGGCCGGAGAGCTGCAAGAAGTCCTCCTCGCAGTATTCCGTTACCCCATACGCTGCACCGTGACGCCCTCCGGGACTGCCGCTTCGTTCACCTCTACCTCATAGTCGGTATAGGCGCGCGCGACCTCGACCCCTTCCCGGCGGTGGACCTTGACGCAGTCAAAGAGCTTCCATGCAGGCGCATTGCCGAATTCGGAATCATGCTTGAACACGATCAGCTCGCGCACCGCCATATTACCGCGCGCCGCAGAATGATCCATTTCGAACATATTCAGGATCGCCTGCCAGAGAAGCTGTAAATCCTCCTCGGAGAAGCCGGTGGTCTTTCGTGCGAGATTGGCCGAAATGTAGCCCTCGCAGCGATAGAGGCCATAGGGAATGATGTACTTTCTTCCCATTTCCGTGTTCTTTTTCTTGGCGTCATCCTCCGTCGCGATCGCCACACGGGTGATCGTGATCTCCTGCGGGATGACCGGGTCGATCGAGCGGGAGAAGCCAAGCTGCACCGGCCCGCGCACCTGTCCGCAGTTCAGTGCTTCCTTGACAAACGTCGTCATCACTGCGCCGAAGGTGCGGATGTCATAGAACTGGCTGCACATGAAGTCGCGGATCTTCTCATCCAGCGCTTCATCCTTTTTCGGCTTGTCCTTCTTGGGATCTACCCCAAATTTATTATACGCTTCCAGATCGGAGCGGTTGAGCGGGACATTGTCCTTGATATAGATGCGGTAGCCCGCCTCCCCTTCCTTGACCGCTTCCACATAGTTGCGGATCTTGCGTTTCAGGCAGACGTCTGTGACGAGGCCGAGGTTTGTTTCCGGGTCGATGCGCGGCATATTGCCCGCGTCCGGGTCGCCGTTGGGGTTGCCGTTTTCCACGTCGTAAAGGATCACAAATTCATAGCGGTTTTTAATGGCGTTTTCAAACATCTTTTCTTCCTCCTCAATTTTTCTTTTTGCCGCAGCGCTCCTGTGGCTGATGATAATAGCCGAGCATGAAAATGCCCTGATCGTCCAAGTTCAGGTGTTTGGGGAAACTCTCCGTGATCTTGTCGGTCAGCTCACGAAGCTGCTTTTCACAGTCACCTTTCGTACCGCCATTGATCTTGCGCAGGTGCTTCTCCGCCAGTTTCAGAAGCGTCGGAAAAACAACGGACGGCGTTTCGCAGGCGGAGGTGAGATACTTATCCTTGATCGTCGTATTGATGCCGGGATTGGCGGCGGATTGAATGTTCTCCAGTACGGCGAACAGCCGTCCCAGAAGATAGGGCAGATAGGTTGTCTGGTCGTTCAGTTCCACAGTCAAAGCCTCCTTGTTCTTTTCATTTCTCGAATTTCTCAGAAGATACGCCTTAATGATCGCAGCTTTCCCACGGCTGACATTGTGTTCAGCAAGGAGCCGCAGCATGGTGCTCTGGTAGAGGGTCGCGGGATAGCGCCCGCCGCTAAAGATCGAGCGCAGAACGTCGCCCGCCATCTGCGGCGAGGGTGTTTTGTCGCGGGAATTCTGGTTGACGGTTTCACGCAGGAGCTTCCAGAGCGGAAGCTCCGTTTCCTTGTCATTTCTCCACCGGACGATCTCCAGCCGGTCAAAATGCTCCTTGAAATGCCGGACAAAGGCACCGAAATCGTTTTGCAGAAAGAAGCGCACCGACAGACGCGCAGCATTGGGCGCAAGGCCCAGCACATAGAAGCGGTTATCCGGATGCAGCGGCAGAGCATTCCAGTCGCAGTCCCTCCCCTGCGCCAGCGCGTTCATCACACTGCGCAGGTCGTCATCCGTCACGACGTTTCCGCCGTCGATCGCAAGACCGAAGAAATCCTGATACTGCGGCTCGGCATCCTCCGCCCAGAATACGACGGTCGTATCTCCCATTCTGCGGCAGTGATTGCTGTCCGAAAGCAGGCGGTTCAGCGCCGCAGTATAGGCGAAGGCAGCATAGCGCCCGACCGGCGCATTCTGATTCTGCACTCGTCCGTAGGAGCAGAAGGCATCTCCGTTGAAAGAAACCAGCGCCGCGCCCGAGGACTGCGCACCGTAGACACGCTTGATTGCCGGGTGAACATCCTCCGGCACAACGAGCTCCCCCGTGACCAGGCAACGCATTTTCTCCCCTTCGGGCGGCGTGTCGTAGTACTCCTGCCAGCGCCGGCGGATCGCAGCGGATTCCTTCGCCAGCCGCCCATCAAACCAGAAGGTCAGATTCGCGCCCGCAAGGAGCTTGTCCGCCACCTCCGCGACGGTGGGATGCACCATGGCGTTTTCCGGCTCCCATGTCCGGAAAAATGCACAGATCGCCCGTGCTGCCGGGTCATCCAGATCGGACAGCAGCTTCAAATGCAGCTCTTTCGCCGCGGCAAAGCACTGTTTCGTGCGTTCCGGCTTCCCCTTGCCGTCGATGCCGAGCAGATACGCACTGTTGTCCCAGAGGAAATTTGCATTCACACCGGAGGTGCGCTTCACCGGCGCCGGAAGCTCCAGATACCGCACGATTGCTTTTCCCTTTTCGTCCGCAGACTCCAAGGGCAGAATACGCAGCAGCTGCCCTGCCGCGTCCAGCTCCAGCGCATACTGCACGCGCGTTTCCGCCCAGCCAATCTCTCCGATCTCGCCACGCGCACGAAGCGCCTCGTAATAGGCGGTCAAAGCCTGTAGAATCATCTCAGCACCTCCGGACTTTCCGGTGCGGGCACGTTCAGCACCCCATTTTCCAGTGCAGCGCGGAAGAACATGGGCGTGATGTTCCGAAGATCAGAGTAATCCATATCATAGAGCATCAGTCCCATGTCACGGGTTTCCCCCGTTGTCGGGATCTCTCCGCCCGGCCAGAGACGGAATTGTGCCGGGAACTCCCGCACGCCGAAGCAGGGCTGATGATAGCACTGCCCTTTTTCCAGCCGTCTGCGCATAATGTCGCAGAATTTCCCCGCATTGTCCGACGGCGCCGCTTGATCCGTCATGACAAAATGCGCCTCGATCACATATCGGACATCCTGTAAAACCGTCGCGGCGCGCTGCTGGATGTCCTCCGAGGTACACAGATACACCTCCTGCTTTCCGCCGGACATGGCCGACCTTACGTTGTCCGCAGAAATCTTGCTCTTGACCTCATTGCGCCGGATCCCGGTGAACCGGATGGGCTGCATCACATAGATCCTGTCTATGACCCACCGCAGGCCCGGATGCCAGTAGATCGCCTCCAGCAGTCCCCGCGCCGCCGAGGGGGTCATCACGTCATAGCTCATTCGTTCTGTTTTCAGCTCCGGTCTGGAAAAGCAGGCGTAATCCCCCCAAACTTCCACTTTTACGGACATTTTTCCACTCCTTTCGTTCTTTTAATACAGCAGTGCCTCCCCGCCCTCCGGAGAGAGCCTGAGGCCCGTTTTTTCGTCATAATTGGACATCAGCAGCAGGATGGCTGCATTTTCCGAGATACGTTCCACCGCGCCCGCCTCCTCCATCTGCCGGTAAGTATACGGATAGACCGACACAGCGTACTGCCCCAGCTGCCGCATCAGACCGCGCGACGGCCCGTCCTTCCGGAGGCGGGCAACGAGCCGTTCTCCTTCCCCCTGCGGGATGTAGACCGTGATCGTTTCGCTGTCGATCAGGCGGAAGCGCTTCGCCACCGTTTCAAACGCCATTTGCCCGCGAATGAGAGGAAGGCTCTCCTTCGCGTCCAGCGCTTTTTTATCTTTCAGTGCATAGAGCAGAAAATCAAAGTACGCCTGCACCGCCTCCGGCATGGACGGATCCGGGAAACGTTCCAGCACATAGCGCGCCGCGGCGATATTCTGCTCCAGTGCCTGCGGCGGTTTCGTTTCCGTATCGAAAATGTGGACGATTCCCTTCTCACCTCCCGGTTTTCCCTCGCGGTTGCAGCGCCCAGCCGCCTGAATGATCGAGTCCAGCCCGGCGACCGCGCGGTACACGCAGGGGAAATTCACGTCCACGCCGGCCTCGATCAGGCTGGTGGAAATGACGCGGCAGGCCTCGCCTATTTTCAGGCGCTCTTTGATGATCGCAAGCACCCGCCGCCGGTGTGCAGGCGTCATGGTCGTGGATAGATGGTACGCGCCCTCCGGCGGGAGCATCGCAAAGAGCTTCTGCGCCTGCGCGCGGCTGTTGACCACGCACAGCACCGCCCGCTCCTCCGTCAGCCGCCGTGCAAGCTCGTCGTCCGGGAGCAGCCCCTCCGAGCGATAGGACACCCGGCGGAAGAATTCGTAATTCTCCGCCACATCCGGGCAGAGTTCCTGCACGCCGCCCGGCAGGTAGTCCTCGATGATCGGGCGTAGGGAAGGCTGCGTTGCTGTGCAGAGCACCGCCGTGCAGCCGTAGGATCTGACCAGTTCCGTGATCGACCAGACGCACGGACGCAGGTCGTTGATCGGCAGCATCTGCGCCTCGTCGAAGATCAGAACGCTTCCGGCAATGTTATGCAACTTCCGGCAGCGTGCCGGGCGGTTGCCGAACAGCGATTCGAAAAACTGCACCGCCGTGGTCAGGATAATCGGCGCGTCCCAGTTTTCCGCCGCAAGATAGCGCCGGCGGTCCACCTCGCTCAGGTCGCCGCTTTCGTCCACCGGATATTCCACGTTGGCGTAGTGCGCAACGACGTTCTCCGCACCGAAGATATCTTCGAAAATCTCCTGCGTCTGCTCAATAATGCTCGTGTAGGGAATGATATAAATGATGCGCCGCGCGCCGTTGTGCAGCGCATGACGGAGGGCAAAGGCCATGGAGCTGATCGTTTTGCCGCCGCCTGTGGGGACTGTCAGCGTATAAAGTCCCTGCGGCTTCTCCCCCGCCTGCATGAGCTGCCGCAGGATCTTCGTACGCCGCTGATTCAGCGCTTCGCGGGAATCCCACCATTTCGCAGCATACTTCTCCAGCCGCCTCATCAGAACTGGCAGTGCTTCGCCGCATTTTCTGTCCACGGTGCCATTCTGCATGAAGCGTTCCGTATCCAGCCAGTCCGCGTCCACGAGGCAGGAATAGAGCATGTGCGTGTAAAAAAACGCAGCCTCCGGCGAAGTCAGCGCAGGCCCCGCACCGCAGGCGGGCACGCTGATCTCATTGCGAAAGGCTGCGTATGGTTCGATTTCGATGCCGGGACGTCTTTTCAGTCTGCCAAGGAGGGTCGTACTCTGCGCAGAATCCATCCGGCTACCGCGATCCGGCAGACCACGGTGATGGCCGGCGATGCAGAATGCCGCCGCGCTCTGGCCGCACTTCTGCGCCTCCAGCGCGCCCGCCGTGGAATGATCCACCTGAATCGCTTTGCCGCGGATTCTCTGCTGGAAAGCCTCGGAATACTTCCCGATATCGTGCATCAGGCCGCAGAAATACGCCGCGTCCGCCGCGCCGAAGGGCGCAGCAAAGTCGGCGGCCATTTTTGCAGCCGAATTCAGATGATCCGCAAGCAGCTGGGAACTCTCATCCGTTCTATGCGCAAGATACGGCTTCATGTCTCCGCCTCCTTAGCTTGATTTCTATGTACCTTATTCTACCATAAAGACTTATAAAAGTACAGTATTTTATCTAAAATTTACAAAATTTTTAAAACAGCTCGCGATCGATCGCAGCATCCGTGACCTTCCTTTGCCGGACTCTGCGCTGCATCAGGGGCCATAGCAAGTTGATAGGCTGTCCTCTGGAACAACTCTGACAGGCTTTTTCAGAAATCCGAATCTTTCCTCAAATGCCTATTGACATAGAAGGGATTTGGTGCTTGAATCCCTATCAGAAAGGTAGGCAATCAGAAACAAGGGGGAATGTCTCGTGATGGTCTCAACAAGGGGGCGTTACGCCCTGCGGGTCATGCTGGATATGGCCAAGCACGGGAGTGGCGAATGGCAATACCTGAACGATGTCGCACAGCGCCAGCAGCTCTCCAAAAAATATCTGGAAAGCATCATGGCGGCCCTGATCCGTGCAAATCTGGTTGAGAGCGCCTTGGGAAAATCAGGCGGCTACCGCCTGACACGTCCCCCGACGGACTATTCCGTAGGCGAAATCTTACGGGCGGCAGAGGGAAATCTCTCGCCGATCTTGTGTCAGGCCGAAAACGGCTCCGGCTGCGGTTCCTGCAACTGCGACGCGCGTCTTTTCTGGCAGGGACTGGATGAGCAGATCAATGCCTATATCGACAGCCATACGTTGGCGCAGTTCATGTGAGTAAATAAAAAACACCGGCCACCTCCGCGGCACGGAAAGAAGATAAGGTGGTTTCATTATGGGTAAAGAGCTTTTAAAGATTCAGAATCTGCACGTCTGCGTGGAGGAGAAGGAAATTCTTCACGGCGTGGACCTGACGGTCGGGCAGGATGAAACCCATGTGCTCATGGGCCCGAACGGCACCGGCAAATCCACGCTGGGCTATGCCATCACCGGCGATCCGGCTTACAGCATCACTGCAGGTTCTATCGTTTTTGACGGCGAGGACATCACGGCTCTTCCGGTGAATGAGCGGGCGAAAAAGGGCATTTTTCTTTCCTTCCAGAATCCGCTTGAGGTTCCGGTCGTTACACTGAGCGCATTCATTCGCAGTGCGCTGGAGCAGAGGACGGGCAGCCGCCTGCGCCTATGGGATTTCAAGAAAAAACTCAAGGAAACGATGGCCCTGCTGGACATGGACGAGAGTTATGCGGAGCGCGATCTGAATGTCGGTTTTTCCGGCGGCGAGAAGAAAAAAGCGGAGATTTTGCAGATGTTGATGCTGGCGCCAAAGCTCGCCATTCTGGACGAGACGGACTCCGGCCTGGATGTGGACGCCGTCCGAACCGTCAGCGAGGGCGTGCGCCTGTTCCGTGAGCGGACGTATGGTTCGCTCCTCATCATCACCCACTCCACCCGCATTCTGGAGGCGCTGCATGTCGATGCGGCTCATGTGATGGAGGAAGGCGTCATCGTCCGCAACGGCGGTGCCGAGCTTGTGGATGAAATCAACGAACATGGCTTTGGCAGCCTGAAGGAAGACTGAATCGGGAGGCTCCTGACATGGCAGATCAGAAAGAAAAAACCTATGTGGAGGACGTGGACCGCAGTGTCTACGACATCCGGGACGAGGAGCATGACGCATACCGCATGGAATCCGGCCTGACACCGGAGATCGTGGAAAAACTCTCCAAGGAAAAGGATGACCCCGTGTGGATGCAGCAGTTCCGGCTGGAATCCCTCCAGATCTATAATGAAATGAAGGTCCCTGACTGGGGTCCGTCACTTGCGGGACTGGACATGGATCATATCGCGACCTACGTCCGTCCCAACACTAAGATGCGCAACGACTGGAAGGACGTGCCGGAGGACATCAAGGAGACCTTTGAACGGCTTGGTATACACTACAAGTTTGTGGGGTATCTGGAACTGCCGAGTCTTGCAAGACAGCACAATTACCGGGAGGAAACCCGAAAAGGCATTGCCGTTGAATATGTTCCAAATGCTTTACCGGCATAACAAAAAAGAGCAGGACAATTCCTGCTCATACATACGAAGAGGCACAAAAAGGCAAAAAGAAATCGAGTGTCCTCATCCAACTCTCAGGTTGGTTAAGAACACTCGATATGTCAGCCCACGGCAAAAAAGATGCCGGACGGGAAAATGCAGAAGGTTTCGAACCGGCGCGCTATACGTCAGCGTTCACTTTCTACGCTTCTGACCGTTCAATATAATTCGGATGCTGAAACAGCAGGGTCCCAGAACCATCGACGATCTTCTCTTTCTTCAACATAGTCAAAATTGCCTGATTCTCCAAGTAATCCACCGTTGTCTTTTCAAAGGCAGATTTGCAATAGGAAATGAGGTAGACCTTGCCGCTCACGTCCTCGGCGGCAGAGGCCGTCCCGACGCAGGCGAAGCAGAGCACGAGCGCGAGCAGCAGCACCGCCGCTCTTTTCCAGAGATTTGTTTTCATGTGTACCTCCTCATTGCAAAAAAGGAACACACCAATCGGTGTGTTCCTCAGGTTGATTTTGTTACGCGTATCCGATATAAATGTCATAGCGTCCGTCCGGGCGAAGCTTCGACCAGATCCACACCTGCGAGATGTCCGGCGCGCTGGCGTAATCCTCAAGCACGCCTTTCAGATCGCGTTCCAGATACCGGCTCTGGGCACTGGCAAGAATGGGATTGTCCCAGCAGGACGTGGCCGCGCTGTTGAGCACAAGACCAAGGCTGACGGCATACTCCCTTGCAAAGCTCACCCATGCGTCAATGTCAAAGGGTGGCTCAGTAGGCGGTTCCGTCGGCGGCTCAGTCGGAGTATCCGTTTCAGCCGGCTCGGTAGACGGTACAGGTTCGGTTGGCTCCGCCGTAGATGGTAATGTGGACGATGGTCGAGTTGGCACTGGCGGCGAAGTGGACGTCTGCGATTCCGTTTCGGCTTGCGGCTCCGTGGCCTCCGGAGTGGGATTGGTGTGCTGCGGTTCGTGCATTGTGGGTGTCTTTGACAGTTCCGTCTGACTTTCCATCTGTATTTCCGACGCTCGTGTTTCATCCTGCACTGCCGTGCAGCCGCACAACAGCAGGCAGAGCAGGAAAATGGCAATTTTTCGTTTCATTGGGCAGCCCTCCTTTCCTTCATCATACCGTAGAAACACGAAAAGTCCAGAGATATTTTACATAGCACAGAAGAAAAGCCCGGTCGCTGCCTGCACCTCCTGCGGCGAGATGTCCTCGATCTCCGCGAAGCGTTTTTTATAGCGCACCAGTTCCTCCTCCGTGAGCGAGCGGAAGGTCTCGCCCGTATCGCCCACGACGAAAAACGGTCCGGCGAGCACGTCGCCCGGAATGCGCCGGTTGCCCTCCATGCCGAGCAGCTTGCCCTCCTCGTTGCAGATGTTATGTGGTGCACCACATAACGTCTGTAATGTGTAGTTATCGGTTATGCGTAGAGTAAAAGAAAAACGCTCGGTATT
>ERZ772820.327-NODE-327-length-48045-cov-66.169556_pt1 | contig 48045 bp, 45 predicted proteins | sample MGYA00511377_ERZ772820 | MGnify/ENA primary metagenome ERZ772820 (study PRJEB29015, sample SAMEA2737684) | human gut metagenome | biome: human gut; feature: human-associated habitat; material: faeces | place: China | collected 2012 ... | reverse complement strand
ATGTCCCAGGGCATCTTCTGATCCGTACATCAAAACGTTCCGATAAGAGCATAAAGAACCCAAAGCGCGCGGTCATTGACCGCGCGCTTTTTGCGCCAAAACGTCCTCACAAAACAGACAAATGTTTCCTGCAAAGGAACGAAACTTTGTGCAATGCGATAAAAATGACTTGCTTTGCTTGACAAAATATGCAAGTGCGTGGTATTATTCTTGCATAATTTTCCGTTGCATATAATACAATCTCTATATTTTATAATAAAATGCAAAGAATAATACAAAATCATGCAAATTTCGACTTGGGAGGAAATGAAATGAACAATGAGGCATTGCGGGAACTGATCGAACGGGTGGAGAAGCGGAATCCCGGGGAACCGGAATTCCATCAGGCGGTGCGGGAGGTGTTCTCCTCGCTGGAGCCGGTCGTTGAAGCGCACCCGATTTATCTGGAAGCGGGCGTGTTGGAGTGCCTGGTCGAGCCGGATCGCGTGATCAAATTCCGCGTGCCGTGGACGGACGACCGCGGACATATCCACGTCAACCGCGGCTTCCGCGTGCAGTTCAACAATGCCATCGGCCCGTATAAGGGCGGTCTGCGCTTCCACCCCTCGGTCTATGAGGGCATCATCAAATTCCTCGGCTTCGAGCAGATCTTCAAAAACAGCCTGACGGGCCTGCCCATCGGCGGTGCGAAGGGCGGCAGCGATTTCGACCCCAAGGGGAAATCCGACGCGGAGATCATGCGCTTCTGCCAGAGCTTTATGATCGAGCTGAACAAGTACATCGGCCCGAACACGGACGTACCCGCCGGGGACATCGGCGTGGGCGGCCGCGAGATCGGCTACCTCTTCGGCCAGTACAAGCGCCTGCACGACGAATTCAACGGCGCGCTGACGGGCAAGGGCCTGAGCTACGGCGGCAGTCTGGAGCGGACAGAGGCGACGGGCTACGGCCTGTGCTACTTCACGCAGAAAATGCTGGAAAGTGCCGGAAAGGGCTTCGACGGCAGCACGGTGGTAGTTTCCGGCTCCGGAAACGTCGCGCTTTACGCCTGCGAAAAGGCGCAGCAGCTCGGCGCAAAGGTCGTGGCAATGTCCGATTCCGGCGGCTATGTGTATGACCCGGAGGGCATCGACATTGCGCTCATGAAGCGGCTCAAGGAGGTCGAGCGCCGCCGCATTTCCGAATACGTCGCGGAGCGCCCCGGCGCGGTCTACCGTCCCGGCTGCCGGGACATCTGGCAGATCCCCTGCCAGATCGCGCTGCCCTGTGCGACGCAGAACGAGCTGGATGCCGCCGGTGCGCGGGCGCTGATCAAAAACGGCTGCTTTGCCGTGGCCGAGGGCGCCAATATGCCCTCCACGCCGGAGGCGGTGGAGCTGTTCCAGAAATCGGGCGTGCTGTTCGGCCCGGCAAAGGCGGCCAATGCCGGCGGCGTGGCGGTTTCCGCTCTGGAGATGGCGCAGAATTCCATGCGCCTGTTCTGGACGAAGGAGGAAGTGGACGCGCATCTGAAGCGCATCATGCAGGACCTCTACCGGCGCGTGGCGGAGGCGGCGGAGGAGTACGGCCGGAAGGGCGATCTGGTTTCCGGCGCGAATATCGCAGGCTTCAAAAAGGTCGCAGACGCCATGCTCGCACAGGGCGTGTTCTGAGAGAAAGCCCCCATCTGCTGAAGAATTTACCAGCAGGTGGGGGCTTTCTGTCCTATTTTTCGAACTGCAAAAAGAAATACCCGTCGCAGAATTCCTGCGTCAGTGTACGAAGCCCGGCCGCAAGGCAGAGCTTTTGAATTGCGGCCTCCTCCTGCGTGCCCAGCCGAACGATTCCATAGGTCGTTGTGACGGTTTCCTCCGGCAGGCGGATCTCAAGATCAATGCAGAAAGGCTCGGGATAGGCCACAGGAATGACGCAGTCCCAGAGATGCAGCTTTCCGCCGGGCTTCAAGACCCGCGCGGCCTCCGAGATGGCTTTTCTTTGCTCATCTTCCCGCATATACATCAGAGAGAAAAAGAACGTAACGTGATCAAAGGAGGCAGATTCGAATTGCAGCTGCGCCGCATCCATCAGGCGCAAGTCAAAATTGCCGCGCGCTTCTTCCAACTCTTCCGGGCAGTTGTCGATTGCAATGACCTGTTCCGGATAGAGCCGTCCGATGATGCCCTCACCTCCGCCGCCAACATCGAGAATGCTTCCACACAATTCGCGTCGCAGCGTCAGAATGGAATGCGCCATGGCTTACCTCTGCATCGCCGGGACGGCGTCCATGTCGGTACGCAGATTGGAATCGGAGATCAGGTGGCGCGGGCAGACTGCGGCGCAGCGGCCGCAGGACACGCACTTGTTGTAGTCAATGGTGGCGAGGTTGTGCAGAACGTGGATGGCATCGTAATCGCACTGGCGCTCACACAGGTGGCAGCCGATGCAGCCGACGTCGCAGACCTTGCGCGTCAGCGCGCCGCGCTCGTGGTTGGAGCAGGCGACGATGATGTCGGCATGGTAGGACACCGGGACGATGACCTTGCGCGGGCAGACCTGAACGCACTGCATACAGCCGGTGCACTTATCCGCGTCCACGCGCGCCACACCTTCGACGATGTGGATGGCGTCAAACTTGCAGACAGAAACGCAGGTGCCGAAGCCAAGGCAGCCAGAGGGGCAGGCCGTAGGGCCGTTTCCTGTGACGAACATGGCCGAGCGGCAATCGGCGATGCCGTCATAGACGCCCTTAGCCAGATGGTTTTTGCCGCGGCACTTGACCATGGCGACGGTCTTTTCGACCTCCACGGCCTGCACGCCCATGATCTCGGACATTTTCTTCGCGGCTTCCGCACCGCCCGCGGCGCACAGGCCGATGGGCGCCTTGCCGTCGAGCACGGCCTGCGCATAGGCGCCGCAGCCGGCGAAGCCGCAGCCGCCGCAGTTCGCACCGGGCAGCGCCTCGGTCAGCTTTGGCAAGCGTTCATCCACCTTGACAGCAAAGACCTTGGAGGCGATGGCGAGGACGCCGCCGAGCAGCGCGCCCATCACGCCGAGCACCAGCACGGCATAGAGAATTTCTTTCATATTGCCCGCCTCCTTACTTAAAGACCCGGAAGCCGGAGAAGCCCATGAAGGACAGCGCCAGCAGGCCGGCAGCGATCAGCGCAATGGGGAAGCCCTTGAAGGCCTTGGGGCAGTCGCAGTCCTCCAGCCGTTCGCGGACGGAGGAGAACAGGAGGATCGCCACGGTGAAGCCGATGCCGCCCGTCACGCCGTAGAACAGGGATTCGATGAAATTGTAGCTCTTCTGAATGTTCAGCAGCGCCACGCCCAGCACGGCGCAGTTTGTGGTGATCAGGGGCAGATAGATGCCCAGCGCCTGATAGAGCGAAGGAACGGACTTTTGCAAAAACATCTCCACGAGCTGCACCAGCGCGGCAATGACCAGAATGAACACCAGCGTCTGCATATACGCAAGGTTCAGCGGCACGAGCAGGAACTCGTTGACCGCCCAGGTCGCGGCGGAGGCGAGGCCCATGACGAAGGTGACGGCGAGGCCCATGCCCAGCGCGGTGTCCGAGCGCTTGGAAACGCCCATGAAGGGGCAGATGCCCATGAATTTGACGAGGATGAAGTTTTCTGCGAGGATCGCGTTCAGCGCGATGGTGAACAGGGAGAGAAATACCTTCATTTTGCCGCCTCCTTTTCTGCTGCCTTCTGTGCCAGACGGCGGTTAAACCACTGCGTAAAGGCGATCAGGCAGCCCAGCGTCAGGAAGCCGCCGACCGGCATGATCAGCAGCATGGCCGGGTACTGTTCGGGGAGGATCCGGATGCCGTCCGCGCCGAACACGCCCTTGCCGAAGGTGCCGCTGCCCAGAAGCTCGCGGATGACGCACATCATGACCAGAGCCACGGTGTAGCCGATGCCCTGCGTCAGGCCGTCCACCGCCGAGGCCAGCACGCCGTTTTTCGAGGCGAAGGCCTCCGCACGGCCGAGGATGATGCAGTTGACGACGATCAGCGGGATAAACACGCCCAGACTCTCCGACAGCGCCGGGACATAGGCTTGCAGCAGGAGGTCGACCATGGTCACAAAGCCTGCGATCACGACGACGTAGGCTGCGATGCGGATCTTATCCGGGATGACCTTGCGCAGGAGAGAAATGGCAATGTTGGAGCAGATCAGAATGATGGTAACGGAAAGGCCCATGCCAATGCCGTTAAAGAGCGTGGTGGTGATGGCCATGGTGGAGCACATACCGAGCAGCTGGCCCATCACGGGGTTGTTGGTGAGAAGGCCCTCCTTGAATTGCTTTTTGAAGTTCATTTCAGCACCTCCTGCACGAATTCCAGCGCGGTGTTGACGCCCTCGGTCACGGCGCGGGAGGTCACGGTCGCGCCGGTCAGCGCCTCGATCTCGCCGCCGTCCTTGCTGACCGACAGCGTACCGGTCTTGCCGGTGAACTGCGCGCGGAAGTCTTCGCGGGTGCAGTTCGCGCCCAGCGAGGCCGTCTCGGACTGGGAAACGATGGCAACGCCGGTGACGGCACCGCTTACGTCCACGCCGACCATCATGTCGATCGCGCCGCCGAAGCCGTTGGGCGCGACGCGCACGACATAGCCCCTGTCGCCCGCGCGGTAGGCGGCTGTCACGGCGCTCTCCTCCGGGACGTCCAGCGGCTCGTAGCTGTCAGCCTCCAGAACCTGCCGCATGGCGTTTTCCGCCTTCTGCGCGATTTGCTCTGCAATGGTGTCGGCAGTCACATAGTTTACCAGCCCCAGCAGCCCCGCGACGATGGTGGTGATGAGAAACAGTGTGAGCGTCAGGCGAAGGACATAGGCGCCGGTGCTTATGCTTCTGGTCATGCCGCCTCACCGCCCTTCTTTTTGGCCGTGCCGAAACGCTTTGGGATGCCGAGCTTGTCGAAGAAGCCGACGCAGCAGTTCATGATCAGGATGGCGTAGCTCACGCCCTCCGGATAGGTGCCGAAATAGCGGAAGAGAATGGTCAGCACGCCGCAGCCGATGCCGAAGCCGATCTGCCCCGCGTGGGTGACGGGAGAGGTGGTGTAGTCGGTCGCCATGAAGATCGCGCCGAGCATCAGGCCGCCGGAGAGCAGCTGGCAGAGCATCCAGTCCAGACGGTCCGCGCCGCCCAGCGGGAAGGCGAAGGCCAGCACCGCCACGGTGCCGAGGTAGGCCAACGGGATGCGCAGGCTGATGACCCGGCGCAGCACCAGATAGATGCCGCCGAGCAGCAGCAGAAGCGCGGAGACCTCGCCGATGCAGCCGCCAACCTGTCCGACCAGCAGGTCGAGTGCATCCTCCGCCGGGAGCTTGCCCGCAGACATGGCGGCCAGCGGCGTTGCGGCGGTCAGACCGTCGAGCGCCTGCGTGGTGGGATTGGAGAACACGGCCGGATGTACGCCGGAGCGGATCCATGTGTTCATAAAAACCGGCCAGCTGAAAAGGAAGGCGCGCGCGGCCAGCGCGGGGTTGACGATGTTCTGTCCGATGCCGCCGAAAAGCTGCTTGACCAGCACGATGGCAAACAGCGCGCCGAGGATCACGACCCAATAAGGAATGGTCGGCGGACAGACAAAGGCGAGCAGGATGCCGGTGACGACGGCCGAGAGGTCGCCGCAGGCGGCTTCCTTTTTCATGAGCTTGCGGTAACCCCACTCAAAAAAGACGCAGGAGGCCACGCTCACAAGCACGACCGTCAGGCAGCGCCATCCGAAGAACCAGATCGCGCCGCACAGCGCCGGAAGCAGCGCAATGCACACGTCGAGCATGATGCGTCGGGTGGAATTGGGAGAGTGGGCGTGCGGAGAGGAGGAGATCGTCAGGGTTCCGGGGATGAATTTCATTTTGCAGCCTCCTTTTCCCGCGCTGCGGCATCGCGCAGCATACGCTTGGCCGTGCGGAAGCTCTGTACCAGCGGGATCCCCGCGGGACAGCCGTAGGCGCAGCAGCCGCACTCAATGCAGTCGGCGACGTGCAGCTCCTTCAGCCGCTCCAGCTTTCCGGCGGCGGACGCCTTGTGCATAAACAGCGGCATCAGGTGCATCGGGCAGTTTTCCACGCACTTGCCGCAGCGAATGCAGTGCTGCGCGGCCTGCCCGCGGCGATCCTTTTCGGAAAGGCAGGTGATGGCGTTGCAGCCCTTGATGGTCATGGCGTCGATGGTATACTGGGCGAGGCCCATCATCGGGCCGCCGCAGAGAATTTTATAAGGTGTGCAGGCAAAGCCGCCTGCGGCCTCGATCAGCTCGGAAAACGGCGTGCCGATGGGGGCAATGAAGTTGCCCGGATGGGCGATGGCGCCGCCCGTCACGGTGACGGCGCGACGCACCAGCGGCATCCCCGCATAGACCGCGTCGTAGATCGCCGCGCAGGTGGCCGCGTTGAACACCGCGCAGCCAACCGAGGCGGGCAGACCGCCGGGGGGCACGCAGCGCCCGGTGACGGACTGGATGAGCTGCTTTTCCGCGCCCTGCGGGTAGCGCACACGCAGCGGCAGCAGCTCCACGCCCTCCTCCAGCACCGCGCGCATGGCTTCGATGGCCTCCGGCTTGTTGGCCTCGATGCCGATAGCGGTGCGCTCCGGCTGTAAGATCTTGCGGATGATCCGCAGGCCGCCCATGACCCGCTCCGGGGTCTGGCGCATCAGGCGGTCGTCCGCGGTGATGTAGGGCTCGCACTCCGCACCGTTGACGATCACGGTGTCCACCTTGCCAAGCCCCGAGGAGAGCTTGAAATAGGTGGGAAAGCCCGCGCCGCCCATGCCGGTGACGCCGGCCTCGCGGAGAATGTCGATGAGGGCCTGCGCGTCCAGCTCGCCGATGGATTCGCGCGGGTGAATGTCCGGCGACAGGTCATCCCGGCCGTCATTTTCGATCACAACGGACAGAACCTGCGTTCCGCCGGGATGCGGTCGTTCCTCCACGGCGACGACGGTGCCGGAAACGGAGGCGTGTACCGGCGCGCAAAGGCCCGTGCCGTCGCCGACCTTCTGCCCGACGGTCACACGCTGGCCGACGGCAACCAGCGGTTTGCACGGCGCACCGATGTGCTGCGACATCGCAATACTGACGAGTTTCGGCTGAAAAACCGTCAGCGCTGCGTCGCGCGATAATTCCTTATGTCCTTTCGGATGGACGCCGCCGAAAAAAGAACGCGGCATAGCGCGATCACCTCAATCCATGTGTTTTTCGTTTTTCTATATGCTAATTATAGCATGATGCATCGGGAAATGCTACGCGGGCGCAAGAGAATTTTAAGTCAAAATCAGGTTTTTTTGTGAAAAAAGCAGAATCGGTATGAACATATTTATACAGGATTATTGAAAGTGACGGTTGCAATTTCACGAAAACGTATTATAATAGAAGCACAAATCAATACTATCCCGTATAAAGCGGTTCGGGAAAGTTGCCGCAGGCAAGCCGAAGGAGTAAAGCTCTCAGGAGAGAAAGGACCGAGCCGCCGAGGGATCTCTGGAGAATCTCATTTATGAGTGCCGAAGGTGCAAGGCGAAAGCCGAATCTCTCAGGCAAAAGGACAGAGGCTGACCTGCCGATGTGCAGGCATCTGAAGGTATGAGTGTCGCCGGAGTTGGCTGCACTCATTTTTTGTTTTGTGCAGCACATCAGAAGGAAAGAGGAAAAAACCATGAAAACACTGTGCCCCACCATCGACTTTGTAGAACAGTACGACCCCGAGATCGGCGCGCTGATGCAGCAGGAGCTGCGCCGCCAGAGACGCAACATTGAGCTGATCGCCTCGGAGAATATCGCTTCCCCGGCGGTGATCGCCTGCATGGGCACCGTCCTGACGAATAAATATGCGGAGGGTCTGCCCGGTAAGCGCTACTACGGCGGCTGCGAGGTCGTCGATGAGGTCGAACGGCTTGCCATTGCGCGGGCAAAGGAGCTGTTCGGCGCAGAATTCGTCAATGTCCAGCCGCACAGCGGCGCACAGGCCAATCTGGCGGTCTATGCCGCGCTCCTGCAGCCGGGCGACACCATTCTCGGCATGAGCCTTGCCAACGGCGGCCATCTGACGCACGGCGCACCCGCCAACCAGTCCGGCAAGGTCTACCACAGCGTTTCCTACGGCGTCGACCCCGACACCGGCTGCATCGACTATGACGAGGTGGAGCGCCTTGCAAAGGAGCACCATCCCAAGCTGATCGTTGCGGGCGCATCCGCCTATCCCCGCGCCATCGACTTTGCACGCTTTGCCGACATCGCCCACCGCAACGGCGCACTGCTGATGGTGGACATGGCGCACATCGCGGGCCTCGTTGCCGGCGGGATGCACATGAGCCCCGTGCCCTATGCCGACATCGTCACCACCACGACCCATAAGACCCTGCGCGGCCCGCGCGGCGGCATTATCATGGGCAAGGAAGAATTTGCCAAGAAGATCAATTCCGCCGTGTTCCCCGGCACGCAGGGCGGCCCGCTGATGCACGTCATCGCGGCCAAAGCCGTCTGCTTCCGCGAGGCGCTCCAGCCGGAATTCAAGGAATATGCGCGCCGGATCGTCGAGAATTCCAAGGCGCTGGCTGCGGCGCTGCTGGAAAAGGGCTTCGACCTCGTTTCCGGCGGCACGGACAATCACCTGATGCTGGCCGACCTCCGTCCGCTGCACATCACGGGCAAGGAATTGCAGGCGCGGCTGGATGAGAACTATATCACCGTCAACAAAAACGCCATTCCCAACGACCCGGAAAAGCCCTTCGTCACCAGCGGTGTGCGCATCGGCACCCCGGCGGTCACGACGCGCGGCTTCCGGCCGGAGGACATGAAGGTCATTGCGCAGTGCATCTATGACACCGCCGTGGACTTCCCCGGAACGCAGGAGAAGGTGCGCGCCGCCGTCGCGGAGCTGACGAAAAAGTATCCGCTCTACGAGTGATGTCGGCTTCGCTCTTTTCCCGCTGCCGTTCGGTCCTCGTGTTTGACACGGAGACCAGCGGCCTGAGCCCCACAGGGGACGAGATCATCGAATTTGCCGCCGTAAAGCTGGCGATGCAGGACGGACAGATCGCCGTCACCGCCGAAGAAGACGAATTTATCCGCCGCCGGGACGACCGCCGCCTGCCGCCGCGCATCACCGCGCTGACGGGCATTACGGACGAAGTCCTCCGCGAAGAGGGCATCTCCAAGCAGGCCTTCGCCGCGCTGCTGGCCGAACTTCTGGACGGAGAAACGATGCTCGCGGCCTATAACGCGCAGTTTGACCTGCTGTTTCTGTACTATTTTCTGGCGCAGTACGGCGACGCGCGCATCCTGCGGGAGAAGCCAAAGCTGGACGTGCTGACGGTCTACCGCGACCGCCGCCCCTATCCCCACCGCCTGAACGACGCCATCTTTGCCTATGGCCTGCAGGAGAAGGTGTGCAATTCCCACCGCGCGATAGACGATGTCCGTGCGACGGCGGAGCTGCTGCGCGCGATGCAGGCCGAGCGCGCCGATCTGGGCCGCTATGTCGACCTGTTCGGCTATTCCCCGAAATACGGCGTGTCCGGGCCGCGCATCGGCTCGGTGCAGTACCTCCCACAGCACGAGGGGCAGCCGCCGCTGTATGAGCTGCTGTGAATAAATCATCGACCCGCCGAGCTGCGCACAGCCCGGCGGGATTTTTAAGATTTGCGGCTTGTATTTTCTAAAACATGGTGGTATACTAGGTTTATCTAAGCAAGGAGGCATTTTTATGCTGGTTTCTACCAAAGGCCGCTACGCGCTGCGCGTGATGCTGGAGCTGGCGCAGGCAGAACCGGGAGCCTATCTTTCCCTTCCGGTCATTGCGAAAAAACAGGAGATTTCCGAAAAATATCTCGAGAGCATCGTTTCCGTGCTGGTCAAAGGCGGTCTGGTCGAGGGGATGCGCGGGAAAGGCGGCGGCTACCGTCTCAACCGGGCGCTCAAGGACTATTCCGTGGGTGAGATCCTGCGCTTGACGGAGGGCTCGCTCGCGCCCGTTTCCTGTCTGGAGGGCGGCGAGAATCCCTGCCCCCGCGCCTGCAAGTGCGAGACGCTTTTCATGTGGGAAAATCTGGAAACGCTCATCAACAACTATCTCGACGGCGTGAGCCTGGAAGATCTTGTGCACGAAAACCGAAACGCGATCTGAAAGCCTATTGACAAAGTATGCTTTTCGGAGTATAATGCAATTAAACCTAGTAAATAAATATGTTTATTGCAGATAGCACGAAAGAAGGAATCAATATGCAGGTTTATGCGGACAATGCGGCCACAACAAAAATGAGCCGCACAGCCATTGAAGCCATGCTTCCCTATATGGACGAGATCTATGGCAACCCCTCCAGCCTCCATTCCGTCGGCCAGCGTGCCGCGGAGGCGCTGCAAAGCGCCCGTGAAGCGGTCGCACAGTGCCTGAACTGCACCCCGCGGGAGATCTATTTTACCTCCGGCGGCAGCGAGGCAGACAATCAGGCGATCCTCTCCGCCGCCCGCATCGGCGAGCGCAAGGGGAAAAAGCACATCATTTCCACTGCGTTTGAGCACCATGCGGTGCTGCATACACTGAAAAAGCTCGAGAAAGAGGGCTTTGAGGTCGAACTGCTGCCCGTCGGCCCCATCGGAACGGTCACGGCGCAGCAGGTGGCCGACGCCATCCGCGAGGACACCTGCCTCGTCACGGTGATGTACGCCAACAACGAGATCGGCTCCATTCTGCCCATTGCGGAGATCGGCGCGGTCTGCCGCGAGCGCGGCGTGCTGTTCCACACCGACGCGGTGCAGGCGGCGGGCCATCTGCCCATCGACGTGCAGGCGCAGAAGGTGGACATGCTGTCGCTGTCGGCGCACAAGTTCCACGGCCCGAAGGGCATCGGTGTGCTGTACGCCCGCAAGGGGATCGTGCTTACGAGCCTGATCGAGGGCGGCGCGCAGGAGCGCGGCAAGCGCGCCGGCACGGAGAACATCCCCGCCATCATGGGTATGGCTGCAGCGCTGCGTGAGGCGGTCGACCACATGGAAGAAAACGCGCAGAAGGTTTCCGCCCTACGCGATAAGCTGATCGCGGGACTGTCCGAGATCCCGCACTGTGCGCTCAACGGCGACCCGGTGAACCGTCTGCCCGGCAATGTCAGCTTCTGCTTTGAGGGCATTGAGGGCGAGAGCCTGCTGCTGCTTCTGGATGCGAAGGGCATCTGCGCTTCCTCCGGCAGCGCCTGCACCTCCGGTTCGCTCGACCCCAGCCACGTGCTGCTGGCCATTGGCCGCCCGCACGAGGTCGCGCACGGCTCGCTGCGGCTGAGCCTGTGCGAGTGGAACACCGAAGAAGAAATGGATCACATTCTGGCCGAGGTCCCGCAGATCGTGGAGTATCTGCGCAATATGTCCCCGATGTGGAAAGATCTGGTCAGCGGCAAAAAGCAATTCATTCTGTAAGGAGGAACGGAAAATGGCTTTGTATACGGAAACGGTAATGGATCATTTCATGCACCCGCGCAATGTGGGCAGCATTGACAATGCCGACGGCGTCGGCGAGGTCGGCAACGCCAAGTGCGGCGATATTATGAAAATGTACCTGAAGATCAAGGACGGTGTCATTGAGGACGTGAAGTTTGAGACCTTTGGCTGCGGCAGCGCCATTGCCTCTAGCTCCATCGCAACGGAGATGATCAAGGGCAAGACCATCGACGAGGCGCTCGCGCTGACGAACAAGGATGTCGTCGATGCGCTGGGCGGTCTGCCTGCGCATAAGCTGCACTGCTCCGTGCTTGCGGAGGAGGCCATCAAGTCGGCAGTCAAGGATTATTACGACCGCAACGGCATTGCATACGACCACTCCAAATTCCCGGACTGCGAAAGCTGCGAGAGCTGCCGCATGGTCTGACCGATTGATAAAAGGACTCCGTTTCCTAATGGAAACGGAGTCCTTTTATGCTTGTCAAAAAAGTCCTTTTGGACTTTTTTGACAAGCTGCCTACAAAATTGCAAAATCAATATTTGTAGTATTATTTTGCAATTTTGATCGCTGCGGCGGGTTATTGAACGCGAAAGGGAACCCTGACGGTTCCCTTTCACACTATTCTTCCCTCCGATACTTTCGGCTGGATAGGTTTTTTGACAGTCTGAAAAGGACTCCGTTTCCTAATGGAAACGGAGTCCTTTTATGCTTCAATACCGAAAAGGCGCATGGCGTTTTCTGCCGTGATGCGGCCGGCTTCCTCCTGCGTCAGGCCGCGGAGCTGCGCCAGCTTTGCCGCGACCAGCGGAACATAGCGGCTGTCATTGCGGCGGCCGCGGTACGGTTCCGGCGCCATATAGGGGCAGTCCGTTTCGATGAGGATGCGGTCGAGCGGCAGCGCCTGCGCCGCTTCCACGGCGCGGCGGGCGTTCTTGAAGGTCAGCACGCCGGTGAAGCCGATGTACCAGCCGCGCTCGACCAGCCAGAGCGCCATCTCTTTTGAACCGGAGAAGCAGTGGAACACGCCGCGCACGTCCGGATGCCGCCGGAGGATGTCCATCGCATCGCCGTGCGCCTCGCGCTCGTGGACGATGACCGGCAGGCCCAGTGCCTCGGCCAGCTCAAGCTGCTGCTCAAAGGCGATGATCTGCTGCGCCCGCGGCACATCCTCATAGTGATAATCCAGACCGATCTCGCCGATGGCGCGCACACGCGCATCCGCGCACAGGCGGCGGTAAGCATCCAGCAGCCGGCCGTCCACATTGGCCGCATCGTCCGGATGGCTGCCGACGGCGGCATAGACAAAGGGATATTTGTGCGCCAGCGCGACGCTTGCCTCGGAGGAGGGCAGGTCGCAGCCGACGTTCATGACCGGCCCCTGCTGCGCCAGCACGGCGAAGATCTCCTCGCGGTCGGCATCGAAGCGGGGGTCATCCAGATGGGCATGGGAATCAAAGTACATACTCACGTCTCGCTTTCCCGGCGGTGGCAGGAGAAGAGCAGAATCTGCCGCGACTCCGCCTCACGGCGCAGCAGCCGCATGGCCAGCTTCATGCGCGCGTCATCAAAATTCACCAGAGCGTCGTCGAGGATCAGCGGCGCGTCCGGCGGCAGCAGACGGCGGCACATGGCCAGCCGAAGCGCCAGATACATCTGGTCGGCCGTGCCGCAGCTCATGGCGGCGGCGGGCCGCATGACCGTTCCGTCCTCCTCCCGCACCGACAGGCGCATATCCGGCTGCAAAAGGACGTTGGGATATTTCCCATCCGTCAGCTCGGAGAGGATCGCACCCGCCTCGGCGGTGATCTGCGGGGAGAAACGGGAGCGCAGCGCCTCATCCGCGTTTTTCAGCGCGGCGAGCGCATAGTCCAGTGCAAGGTCGGTGTCCTGCGCGGCGGCAAGCTGCTCGGAAAGCTGCTCCAGCTCGGCCTGCATCGCCACGGCGTCGCCCTGCATGGAGATCTGCCCGCGTTTGTGCGACAGACGTGCGTTGATCTGGGCAAGATCCTGCGCGGCCTGCTCCTGACGGCGCGCCACCTCCTGCGGGTCGTAGCGCAGCGCCTCCGCGTCCTCCTGCCCGGCCTCCTCGCTGCCGAGCAGCAGCCGCATGGACTGGCTCTGCTGGCGCATGGCGTCGCGCGTGCGGCATTCGGCGGTCAGACGCTCCCGCGCGCGGATCGCCGTGGAAACGGCCTCGCGGCAGGAAGCCGCGTCGCCGCACTCCGGTGCAAAGGCGCGCACCTGCGCGACAAGTCCGTCGATGCGCGCGCGGATGCGGTCGATCTCGGCGGCGTAGGCCGCCTTCTGCGCGTCGGAATCCGCCTTTTTCTCCGCATATTCTTCCATGGTAGACGCGTAGGACGCCGCCTGCGCGGAAATCTCATCGCAGGTTTTCACGCCATAGCGCAGCGGGATCAGCTCGGCGCTGCGGCGGCGCTCCTGCACCTTTGCACTGCGGCGGCTCAGGAAAATCAGCACGACGATCAGTGCGGCCATTCCCGCGCCCGCAAGGGCAAGACCTGCCCAGCGCTGCACGAAGAACAGCCCCGCGCCCGCGGCGACCGCCAGCAGGCACAAAAGCAGCGGCAGCAGCTTTTTCGGCGGCTGCGCTTCGCGAAGCTGCCGGTATTCCGCGATGTCCTGCGCCGCCTGCTGCCGGGCGGCTTCTGCGCTCAGACCCGAAAAGCCCTGCGGCGCGGCGGGCTTTTCCACCTCGCTTGCGCCGAAGGCGGCTTCCATCTGCGCAGTGCGCAGGGCATCCTGTTCGGCGTCAAGCTGCTTTTGCAGGCGGTGCAGTTCGCCTTCGTCCGGCAGACCGGCACAGCCTTCCTCCAGACGGCGGCACAGCAGCTCCTGCGCCTGCACCCGGTTGTTGAGCTCCTCAAAGCCGGCGCGGCGGTGGGCGCTCTGCGCGCGGTCGACCCGCGCCTTCAGCGCGTCCATGCGGTTTTTCTGCTCCTGCGCGGCTTCGCGCTGCGCGGCGAGCACCATTGCCTCATCCTGCGCCGCGTGAAGCTGCGCAAGGCGTTCTTCCAGCTCCGCGATCCGCGCGTTCAGGCGCGGGATCTGTCCGCTTCCGCGGTAGGAGCACTTGTTTTTCAGATTTTTCAGCTCTTTTTCCAACTGAGAGTAGGATTTGCCCTCCTCGCCGGTCGTGACGAGCGCATTGAGCCGCTGCTCCAGCTGGGCGTCCTCCGTCACGGTCATGCCGAGCTGACGGATAAAGGCGGTCCGCTCAAACACCGAGCGCTCCACACCGCACAGGAGCTTCCCGCAGTTTTCCCCCGTCAGCTCCGGCACGGGCGCGCCGGCGGCGGTTTCGTAGGCTCGGAATACGCCCATGGGAATACGCCCTGCCGTCGTTCGCTCGATCGTGATCTCCCGGCCGCGCCAGACCAGCTCGACCGCACCCTGCATGGGACTGCCGTCCCACGGACGGTAGCGCTCCTTGGCGGGCAGACCCTGATTGGTCTTTCCGGCGCGCTCGGAGGTGTCAATGCCATAGAGCATCGCCATAAGGAACGCGCTCCATGTGGATTTACCGGCCTCATTCGGCAGGCAGAGGAGATTCATCCCCTCGTGCAGCGTCAGCTCCCCGTGCAGTTTGCCGAAGGAAGCGCGCATTTTTTTAATGATCATAGTGTGACCTCCCTGCCGTCCATCAGCGCAAGGGTCAGCCGGGCTGCCTGCGCGAGGATGCGGCGCGTGGGTTCGTTCGCGCCGTCGTAGCGGCGCTTGAGTTCCAGAAGAAAATGCCCCCGCAGGGTGTCCTCCCCGCAGCCCGCCCAGAGTTCCGTTTTCGGAATCGTGCAGTCGCGCAGAGAAAGACTGTAAAACCGCGGCGCGAGCGCGCGCGAAAGCGCATACAGATCCAGCCCTTCGCTCTCGCCGGTGAAAAGGATGCGATAGCAGTCCTCCTGCGCGCCCTGCGGCAGCGCAGCGAGCACAGCCGCGAGGGGATCGTCTCCCGCTTCTACCTGCAAAATTTCATACCGGCGCGTCCGCACGGGCAGAAATTCCGTCCGGCAGGAGGTGCCGTCCAGCTCCATCAGCAGCGCGCCCTTCTGACCGCATTCGTCAAAGCCGCGCCCCATCAGGCAGCCCGGCCATGCGCAGAGCGTTTTCCCGGCCTTGACGAAACCGGCGGCGTGGATATGCCCCAGTGCCAGATAGTCCAGCCCGGAGGCGGCGATCTGCGCGGAGGTGACGGAGTCATAAGGCGAGGCGGGCTGCGTGTCGCCATGCAGCACCATCACGTTGACGGTCTGCGGGTCGGAAACGCGGAAGCCCTCCAGCAGCGCGGGCGCCTCCGGTGCGGTGAAGGATGCGCCGTAGACATTCAGATGCAGGCGCTCCACGGAAACGCAGGAGATCTCCTGCGCGGGGAAAATGTGGACGTTTTCCGGCCACGCCTCCGTCAGATAGGGCGAGCCGGGGGAGAGATAGTCGTGGTTGCCTGCGGCGATGAACACCTCCGCGCCGCAGTCGGCAAAGAAGCGGCGCAGCGCGTCGAGCGTGTCGCGGTAGATGCGGGCGCTGTCGAACAGGTCGCCGGAGAGCAGCACCGCGTCGCAGCCGCGTTCGCGGCAAAGGGCGCTGAGCGCCTGCAAAGCGAAGCGCTGCTCCTGACGGCGTTCGGCCGCGCGCTCCGGCGGTAGCGCGGAGAATGCGGAATCCAGATGAAAGTCCGCGGCGTGCAGCAGTCTAATCATGCAGGCTCACCCTTTCTGTACCGACGCAGCGGCCGCTGCCGGCGTCGACGGTAAAAATGCAGCCCTCCAGCTTGCGCGGGCCGGGCGCCGGCTCATAACGGCGCGTCAGGTCGCCCCGGAACTTCTGAATGGAAAGCTCCGGCCGGATGCCGAGCACGGAATCGCGCGGACCGGTCATGCCAAGATCGGTCAGATAGCCGGTGCCGCGGGGCAGCACGCGCTCGTCGGCGGTCTGCACATGGGTGTGCGTGCCCCAGACGGCGCTGACGCGGCCGTCGAGCATCCAACCCATGGCGAGTTTTTCCGAGGTCGCCTCGGCGTGCAGCTCGACGAAGATCAGCTTCGTGTGCAGCTTTGGCAGGATTTTCTCCACCAGAAGGAAGGGGTTGTCCGGCGTGTAGTCCATCCCGCAGCGGCCGATCAGGTCGATCACCGCAATGCTGCCGAAGCGCGTTTCGAACACGTCCCAGCCGACGCCGGGCTGCTGCGGCGGGAGATTGGCCGGGCGCAGGATGCCCTTCGTTTCTTCCATATAGGGGATCAGCTCGCGCTTGCCCCAGGTGTGGTTGCCCATAGTGATCACATCCGCGCCGGCGTTGAAAATTTCCTCTGCCTGCCGGGGCAGCAGCCCCAGAACGGCGGTGTTTTCCCCGTTGACCACACAAAAATCGATCTGTTTCTCCCGCTTCAGGCGGGGGAGGGTGGCCGTCAGATAATCCAGACCGGCGGTGGCGACCACATCACCGACGGCGAGCAGTTTCAGTTGCATGATGCCTGTCCTCTCTGAGTCAATACCATTATTATAACGGAATCGCGCGGAAATGACAACAGATGCCCGAAAAAAACAGGGTGCTGCGTTAGCAGCACCCTGTTTTCACGCCTCGCCCATGCAGATGCGGCGCAGCAGACGCGCGGTCAGCTCCCACCAGGTCAGCTTTTCCACCGTTTCCGGCGCGATGATGGGGATCTCGGCCAGCACCTTCCCGTCGGTGGCGATCGTCATTCTGCCCAGCTCCTGTCCGGCCTGCACCGGTGCTTCGATCTCCGCCTCCAGCGCGACGGTTTTCGTGATCCCAGCCTGCATTCCTTTTTCGATCAGAATGGGCGCGGACTCCTGCAAGACCGGCTGGATGGTGTTCACGCGCCCCAGCCGTACCCGGACGGAGGGCAACGCCTCCGGCGGCTCGGCGGAAACCAGCGCGTAGTTTGCAAAGCCGTAGTTCAGCAGCGCCTTGGCCGACTCGAAGCGGTCCGCGGAGCTCTTGCAGTGCAGCACGACCGCGATCAGCTCGATGCCGTCGCGCTTGGCCGAAGCCGCCAGACAGTGCCCCGCAGCGGAGGTGTAGCCGGTTTTCAGGCCGGTCGTACCCTCGTAGAAGCGGACGAGTTTGTTGGTGTTCGCCAGACCGAAGCGGCCGCCGCGCACGGTGTCCATCCAGATCGTCGTGTACTTTTTGATCGCCTCGTGCTTCAGAAGCTCACGGGAGATCACGGCCAGATCGTGCGCCGTGGTCAGGTGCTCCGCGGCGTCTGCCGCGTCGTCCAGCCCGGTGCAGTTGACGAAATGCGTGTCCGTCAGGCCGAGCTCGGCGGCGCGCTGGTTCATCCGCTCGACAAAGGCCGACTCGCTGCCGGAAACGTGCTCCGCCAGCGCCGTGGCGCAGTCATTGACCGAGCTGACGACCACGGACTTGAGCATTTCATCCATGCTCATCTGTTCGCCCGGCTCCAGATAGACCTGGCTGCCTCCCTTGCCCGCCGCGGCGTCGGAGGTGATGACCATGTCGTCCCAGCCGATGCGGCCGGAGCTCAGCGCCTCCATCACCAGAAGCAGGGTCATGACCTTCGTCACAGACGCCGGCCGCAGCCGTTCGTTCGCGTTTTTCTCGTAGAGTACCGTGCCGGTCGCCGCGTCGATCAGAATGGCGGAAGGCGCGGCGATCTCCGGCCCCGCAGCGGACGCTGCGGGCAGGCAGACGAGCAGCAGCGCCAGCGCCAGCAGCCCGGCAAAGCATCGTTTCCACATAATATCAGCCCCTCCATCGTTTGTGGTACAAGCGTATGTTGCGGTGCGGCTCGGTATGCCGGTTTTTGCGGAAGGTGGCTTTATGAAAGATGCACAAATTTCGAAAGATAATTTATACAATTTAGACGAAGTTTGCAATTTTCAAAGAAAAGTGCTTGCAAATACAGTCGAGAGAAGCTATACTGTAATTACAGATTTGGAAACGTTTCCAAACCGTCTGTAACAATCAAAGAATCCAGCAAAATTACTTAGGAGGAAAGAAAATGAAAAAACTGTTTGCACTGCTTCTGGCTCTGGCAATGATCACTTGCCTGTTCGCCGGCTGCAAGGGCAACGAAGAGCCCACTACGCCCGATAATTCCGGCGAGCCCTCTTCCGAGTCCACCCCGTCCGAAAACAACACCGATACCGCGAAGGGTTCCGTTTACTACCTGAACTTCAAGCCGGAGTTCGACGAAGCCCTGACCAAGCTGGCTGCGACCTACACCGAGAAGACCGGTGTCGAAGTTAAGGTCGTTACCGCTGCTTCCGGCGACTACAACAACACCCTGACTGCCAACATCGGCGACGTCACCGTCTTCAACATCGGCAACACCGCCGCTCTGAACGACTGGGACGAATACGCACTGGATCTGACCGACAGCGCCATCGCCAAGGAGCTCAACACCGACGCCTTCAACCTCTACAATGCAGAGGGCAAGCTGAAGGCCATCGGCAACTGCTACGAGTCTTTCGGCATCATCGTCAACAAGGCTCTGCTGGAAAAGGCCGGCTACAAGGTTGAGGACATCAAGGACTTCGCGTCTCTGAAGAAGGTCGCGGAAGACATCCACGCCCGTGCTTCCGAGCTGGGCTTCGACGCCTTCTCCTCCGCAGGTCTGGAAAGCTCCTCTTCCTGGAGATTCTCCGGCCACCTCGCAGCCCTGCCCCTGCACTATGAGGGCATCGTGGACAACGTTCCCACCATCACCGGCAAGTACCTGAACCTCTTCAAGAACGTTTGGGATCTGTACATCAACAACTCCACCTGCGCTCCGTCCGAGCTGTCTACCAAGACCGGCGACGAGTCCCGTGCGGAATTCGGCACCGGCAAGGCTGTCTTCTTCCAGAACGGCACTTGGGAATTCTCCAACCTGACCAGCGCTGACGGCAACTTCAAGATGAACCCCGACGACCTGCAGATGATCCCCATCTACTGCGGCGCGGACGACGACGCCAAGTCAGCTCTGTGCTCCGGCACCGAGAACCGCTGGGCCGTCAATGCGAAGGCTTCCGAAGAAGATCAGAAGGCTTCCATCGACTTCCTTGTCTGGCTGGTTACCGATCCCGACGCTTCCAAGGTTTATGTCGAGCAGCTCGGCGCTGTTCCCTTCAAGAACTGCCCCGCTTCCGACAACAAGTTCGTCAACGACGGCAACGCTCTGCTGGCTGATGGTAAGACCCCGATTTCCTGGGCGTTCAACTACACGCCGAACGTTGATGCCTGGAGAGCTACCGTTGTTACCGCTCTGACTGCTTACTCCGCCGGCTCCGGTGACTGGAGCGAGGTCGAGAAGGCATTCGTCGACGGCTGGGCATACGAGTACACCGTTGTCAACGGCTAATTCGCAAAACCCAATAGATCACTCTGGGGGCGGGCATCAGCCCGCCCCCTTTTGCATAGAAATCGTTTGTGCCCTTTCCTGATGGAGGCGAGGGTGTTCCATCAAGAAAGCGCATAAGCGGAACGGAAAGAGAGGAACCCCAAATGAAAAAGAAAGCATCTGCGGTTGGTATGAACGGGCCGCTGCTGCGCAGACCGATCAAGCGTTGGGCACCGCTGTTTATTCTGCCGGTGTTCGCCGCTTTCTGCATCGGCTTTGTGTGGCCGTTTATTCAGGGCATTTACCTGTCCTGCTGCAATTTCGTCACGCCGTCTGACGCCAAATGGATCGGTATCCAGAACTATGTCAAGATCTGGAGTGACGTCGGCTTCCGCAACGCATTCAAAAACACGGCCGCCTTTGCTGTCGTGACCATCATCCTGATCAATGTGATCGCCTTTGCCATTGCCTACGCGCTGACACAGAAGATGCGCGGCGCAAACCTGTTCCGCACGGTGTTCTTCATGCCGAACCTGATCGGCGGCGTCGTGCTGGGCTATGTGTGGAGCATGATCTTCGACGGAATCCTCCGCCGCTACGCCACCTACCTGACCGCCAATGCGACTTACGGCTTCTGGGGACTGGTCATTCTGGTCGCGTGGCAGCAGATCGGCTACATGATGATCATCTACATTGCCGGCCTGCAGGCGGTATCGGAGGATATGCTGGAAGCGGCGCGCATCGACGGCGCAAACGGCCGCCAGACGCTCTTCAAGGTCATCATTCCGAACGTCATGCCGTCCATCGCGACCTGCACCTTCCTGACGCTGACCAACGGCTTCAAGCTCTTTGACCAGAACCTCGCACTGACCGGCGGTATGCCGAGTATGCTCGTCGAGGGCGGCAAGATCAACGCCACCGAGCTGCTGGCACTGAACATTTATTCCACTTACAACATCGGCAAAAACTACCACGGTGTGGCACAGGCAAAGGCGGTCATCTTCTTCCTCCTGGTTGCGGTGCTCGCGATCATCCAGCAGAAGGCGACGAGCCGGAAGGAGGTACAGCAATGAAACGCAAGACCATCAAACACAAGCACTATTCTCTGGGCAGCACCATCCTGACGGTCGTCTTTATCCTCATCTGTCTGGCATGGGTCATGCCGATCATTGAGGTCGCCATCAACTCCCTCAAGACGAACAGCGGCATTTCCCTGGACGTCTTTGCGCTGCCGGATTCGGAGACCTTTGCCGGCACGGACAACTACGTCACGGGCATGACCTTCGGTAATTACCCCTTCCTGAAGTCCGCGGTCTACAGCCTCTTCATCTCGGTGGTGTCCACCATCCTGATTCTCGTATGCTGCTCCATGGCTGCATGGTACATCGTCCGCGTGCGGAGCAAATTCTCCAGATTCTTCTACTACCTGTGCCTGTTCTCCATGATCGTCCCCTTCCAGATGGTCATGTTCACCCTGACGAACACGGCAAAGACCTTCCATCTGAATACTCCGTGGACCATCCCCGTGGTTTACCTCGGCTTCGGTGCCGGTCTTGCGATTTTCATGTTCACCGGCTTTGTCAAGAGTTTGCCGCAGGAGATCGAGGAGGCAGCGGCCATTGACGGCTGCGGCCCCGTGCGCACCTTCTTCAGTGTGGTTCTCCCCATGCTCAAGCCGAGCCTGATCTCGGTCGGTATTCTGGAGCTCATGTGGCTGTGGAACGACTATCTGCTGCCGTATCTGGTGCTGGATATCACCGAGTACCGTACCATCCCCATCCACGTGCAGTACCTCAAGGGCAGCTACGGCACGGTCGACCTCGGCGCGACGATGGCAGTCATCATGCTGAGCATCCTGCCGATCATCATCGTTTATCTGCTTTGCCAGAAATATATCATCAAGGGCGTCGCTGCCGGTGCAGTGAAGGGCTGAGTTCCATGACCATCAAGGATCTTGCCCACGAAACGGGTTACTCCGTCGGCACGATCTCCCGCGTGCTCAACAACCATCCGAATGTCAGCGAAAAGGCGCGGATCGAAATTCTCGCCGCGGTGGAGCGCTTCGGCTTTGAGCGGAACAAAAACGCGAAAAATCTGAAGCAGTCCTATGGCGAGGGCATCCTCGCGGTGGTGACCGGTACCTCAAACGAGCTGTTTTCCAGAATGATCGAGCGCATCCAGCAGGCACTGTCGCAGACGCGCTATCCGCTGACGGTGGATTACGTGGATGAGAATGCCGACCCGGTCGTGAAGGCTTTGCAGCTCAGCCGCGAGAAAAAGCCGGAGGGACTTTTGTTCCTCGGCGGCGACGCACGGCTGTATGAGAGAAGCTACGGACAGATACAGCTCCCCGGCGTGGTGCTGACGACCGACGTTTCCTCCCTGCATATGCCGAATCTTTCCTCCGTGTCGACGGACGACGTTTCTGCCGCGGAGTGCGTGATGGATCACCTGATCGCAAACGGACACCGCGACATCGGCATCATCTCCGGCGACCGGAGCTGCTCCGGTCCGTCGCGCCTGCGCTGGGAGGGCTGCCTGCGCGCCGCCGCGCGGCATGGGCTTTCCCTGCCGGAAGCGCACTGCGCCACCGCGCGCTACACCCTCAAAGACGGCTACACCGCCGCGCTGCGCCTGATGCAGCATCCGCCGCTCACGGCGATCTTTGCCATGTCGGACATTATGGCCTTCGGCGCCATCTGCGCACTGCACGACCGCGGCCTGCGTGTGCCGGAGGACATCTCCGTTGTTGGCTTCGACGGTCTGGATATGTGCAGCTACTACACCCCCAAGCTCACGACCATCCAGCAATCGGTCGTGCGCATCGCGGACCGCGGCGTGCGCCTGCTGCTCGACCATATTGAAAAGCATACCCCCGCCCGGCATGAGATCATTTCCTTCTCCCTGTGTGAGGGGGAGAGTGTCGCAAGCCTGCCGCGGCAGAGAACAGAAACCACTACAGAAAGTGATACGCTATGAGAAGTTCCGGAATTTTAATGCACATTTCCTCCTTGCCCTCGCCCTACGGCATCGGCACGCTCGGCAAAGCAGCCTATGATTTTGCCGATTTTCTTCACAAGGCCGGCCAGCGCTACTGGCAGATCCTGCCCATTGGGCCGACCAGCTACGGCGACAGCCCCTATCAGAGCTTCAGCACCTGTGCGGGCAACCCCTATTTTATCGACCTTGATCTTCTCGTCGAGGACGGCTTGCTGACCAGAGAAGAGATCGACGCCATCAACTGGGGCGCGGACACCGGACGTGTGGACTATGGCTTCCAGTATTCCGTCCGCTTTGATCTGCTCTATCATGCCTATGTGCGCGGCCGCGACCGCGACGAGGATGCCATCCGGGAATTCCGCGATGCGAATCCGTGGGTGGAGGAATACGCCCTTTATATGGCGCTCAAGCGCAGCAACGGGATGCAGTCCTGGGAACACTGGCCGGAGGAGATCCGTCTGCGCCGTCCCGGCGCGGCGGACACCTATGCGACCGTGCTGGCCGAGGACACCAATTTCTTCATTTATCTACAATTCCTTTTTTACCGCCAGTGGAACCGCCTGCGTGACTATGTCCACGGCCTTGGTATCCGCATCATCGGCGACCTGCCCATCTATGTCCCCTATGATTCCTGCGACGTGTGGGCCAATCCCCATCTGTTCCAGCTCGACGAGGGCGGCCTGCCCACCGGCGTTGCGGGCGTCCCGCCAGATTATTTCAGCGAGGACGGCCAGCTCTGGGGCAACCCCCTGTACAACTGGGATCGCATGCGCGAGGACGGCTACGCATGGTGGATGCAGCGCATCGCCGCGGCCGGAAAGCTCTTCGACGTGATCCGCATCGACCATTTCCGCGGGCTGGAAAGCTACTGGGCCGTACCCTACGGCGACAAAAACGCCCGCCGCGGCCAATGGGTCAAGGGGCCGGGCACGGACTTCATTGACGCGGTGCACCGCACCTTCCCGGAGCTGCACCTCATCGCGGAGGATCTCGGTTTCCTGACGCCGGAGGTCATTGCGCTTCAGAAGGCGTCCGGCTATCCCGGCATGAAGGTGCTGGAATTCGCCTTCGACCCGCGCGAGCCGAGCAACTATCTGCCGCACCGCTACACCGAGAACTGCATCTGCTACAGCGGTACGCATGACAATGAAACGCTGGTGCAGTGGATGGACGGCGCCTCCCCGGAGGTCGTGGATTATGCGCTGGAATATCTCGGCCTGCACGACCGCTCCGAATGCGTCTGGGGCATCCTGCGCGCAGGCATGGCCAGCGTTGCGGACACCTTCATCGCCCAGATGCAGGACTATCTGGAGCTGGGCGCGGAAGCGAGAATGAACGAGCCCGGCACCCTCAGCACGAAGAACTGGAGCTGGCGCGTGGACGCCGCTCAGCTCACGGACGAGCTTGCCGCGCGGATCGCCCGCATGACGAAGCTCTACGAAAGATAAAAAACGATCACGCCTCTGAAAAACCGGAGGCGTGATCGTTTTTTTAATCCGCGATGGTCGGAACGGCGTCCGGCGGGATGGGACAGCTATAGCCCGCGGCCGTGCGCTGCCGGAACTCCGCCTGCGCCGCCTGTAAAAGCTCCGGCGATTCCATGAGGTCGATCGCCGCGCCGCAGAGCACCTTGCCCGCATAGAGCGCAGCCTTGCGGCCGGTGTCGGATTTCGCGCAGGACACATTCTGCCAGCTGTGGCCGGGGCAGCCGTTCGGCCATGCCGCCACGTGCAGCTGCGCCGTCGGACACTCCCAGCTCACATCGCCCACGTCGGTCGAGCCGGGGCAGAAGGCCTCGCCCTGATACAGCGGCAGCAGCACGTCGTTCATTGCGCCGCCGTGCAGAAGTGTCTGCACCTGCGCGGCATAGGCGCTGTCCTCGCTGCCCGTGCCGGGGAGATGGCCGGCGGCATCATAGGTTGCGGCGATCTTTTCCGCAAATTCCGCCTCCGCCTGCGTGTAGGCGGGCACGCCCGTCTGCTCAAAGTTCCGGTACAGGACGGCCTCCAGCGCGTGATTGGGGATGGTTTCCGCCAGACCGTCGATGAATTTTCGTTCGCAGGTCGTTTCCGTCATCAGCGTGGCGCCCTCAGCGATCTTGTCCACGCGCGCCTGCAATTCCAGCGCCTTTTTGACCTTGTCGGAGCGCACCATGTACAAAACGGAGGCCTTCGCCTGCACGACGTTCGGGCTGCGCCCGCCGGCATCCGTAATGGCATAGTGAATGCGGGCGCGGCTGTCCATGTGCTCGCGCAGATACTGCACGCCGGTGTTCATCAGCTCCACCGCATCCAGCGCGCTGCGCCCCCGTTCCGGGCAGCCGGCCGCGTGTGCGGCGACGCCGTGGAAAGTGTACTGCAGCTGAATGCAGGCGTTGGTGGAGCCGGTCGCGACCTCGTTGCACTCGTCCGGGTGCCACGTCAGCGCCGCGTCCAGACCGCGCCAGAGATTTTCCCGCGCCATAAATGCCTTGGCCGCGCCGCCTTCCTCGCCGGGGCAGCCGTAGAGCACGACCGTGCCGGGCTTTCCGGTGGCCTGTAAATAGTGCTTCACGCCCAGCGCCGCCGCGAGTGCGCCCGCGCCGAGAAGATTGTGGCCGCAGCCGTGACCCGTGCCGCCGGGGACAAGCTCCTGCTGCACGGCGCTCCCGCCTGTCTGCGAAAGGCCGGACAGCGCGTCATATTCGGCAAGAATCCCGATGACAGGCCGCCCCGAGCCGTAAGCGGCGGAAAAGGCCGTTTCGATGCCGCAGATGCCCTGCTCGACGGCAAAGCCCTCCTGCCGCAGCACCTCGCAGTAGAGCGCCGCCGACCGGAATTCCTGAAGCGACAGCTCCGCATATTCCCAGATCCGGTCTGCCACGTGGCAGATCAGATCCTTTTTTTCTTCGATTGCGGCCAGCGCCGCCTGCTTCTGTGTCATGTTTACAGCACCTTTTCCAGAAAACTCTGCAATCTTGGACTCTTCGGATGGTCAAAAATCTCTTCCGGCGTGCCCTCCTCGCAGAGCTTGCCGTTGTCGATAAAGAGCACCCGGCTGCCGACCTCGCGGGCAAAGCCCATTTCATGCGTGACGACGACCATCGTCATGCCGCCTACGGCCAGCTCCCGCATGACTTCCAGCACCTCGCCGACCATTTCCGGGTCGAGCGCGCTGGTCGGTTCGTCAAAGAGCATGACCTCCGGCTCCATCGCCAGCGCGCGCACAATGGCGACACGCTGCTTCTGCCCGCCGGAAAGCTGCGCGGGGTAGGCGTCCGCGCGGTCGGCAAGACCGACGCGCTGCAAAAGCGCCATGGCCTTTTCCTCTGCCTCGGCCTTGGGCATTTTCTTGATGCGGATCGGTGCCATGGTCAGGTTTTGCAGAATGGTCTTATGCGGGAACAGATTGAAATGCTGGAACACCATGCCCATCTTCTGCCGGTGCAGGGGAAGATCGACCTTCTTTCCCGTGATGTCCACGCCGTCAAAGAGGATGGAACCGGAGGTCGGCTTTTCCAGCAGGTTCAGGCTGCGCAGGAAGGTGCTCTTGCCGCCGCCGGAGGGGCCGATAACCGCAATGACATCACCCTTGCAGATGTCCACGGAGATCCCGTCGAGCGCCTTGACCTCGCCGCCGTTATAGTATTTTTTCAGGTCCTTGACTTCAATCAGCTTTTCCGTCATCTTCCTGCCTCCTGTCTGCGTCTTGCGCGGCGGGACGAGCCGCTGCGCCGGTCGCTGCGCTGCATTTTCTTTTCAAAGTGTCCAAACACCTTGCTCAGGGTGAAGGTCATAATAAAGTAGATCACGCCCACGATGACCAGCGGCTCAATGGGCAGCGTGGTCGAGCCCTTGATGAGCAGATACTGCGTCATCAGATCGCCGATGAAGAAGGTCGAGGCCAGCGAGGTGTCCTTGATGATCATGATGAATTCGTTGCCGAGGGCGGGCAGGATGTTTTTGATGGCCTGCGGCACGACGACGAACCACATGGCTTTGGTTTCGCTGAAGCCGAGGCTCAGCGCGGCCTCGCGCTGGCCGGGATCGACGGCCTGAATGCCGGAGCGGATGACCTCGGAAACATAGGCGGCGCTGTTGCAGATCAGGGCGATGGCAACGCAGACATATTTCTGCTTTTGCAGCGCGGGGATCAGCATGGGCAGACCGAAATAGAAGAAATAGAGCTGCAAGAGCATAGGTGTGCCGCGGATGATCTCAATATAGATGCTGGAAAGCCAGCGAAACGGCGGTATCTTGGACATTTTCATCAGCGCAAGCAGCGCCGCGAAGATCGTGCCGATGCCGACCGTGATGGCAGCGAGGGAGAGGGTATACCCCACGCCTGTGAGGAGGAATCTGTCCCAGTATTTCAGGAACATGGCGGCCAGTTTTTCAAAGTCAATAAATTTCATTCGTTCCACACTCCGTCCGGCAGCGCTGTGCCGGATACGGTGGGGTATCCGGCGCAGTAGCCATGTTTTTTAATCCAGCGTCAGTTCCTTTGCGTTCTCGGACTTGCCAAGCTCTACGGCCTCCTCGTACCACTTGGCGTACAGGCCTTCGGCCTTCGCCTTTGCCAGCGCCTCGTTGACGGCGGCCAGCAGCTCGGTTTCGCCCTTGGCCATGATGATGAGGTTCGCCTCGTACTTTTCTTCCACGGCAAACTGCCAGCTGCACTTGACCAGATCGGGGTTGGCATCGATGATCATCTCCGCATTGCCCTTGGCAACGGCCAGCGCCTCAATGTTGCCGGCCTTCAGCTCCATCACGCCGACGCTGATATCACCGATGGTGATGGGGTTCGCCTTGCTGAGCTGGTCGGTGACAAGCTGCATCTGGAGCGAGGCGTTCTGCGCCCCGACATCCTGACCGTCGAAATCCTCCGGCTTGGTGTACTTGGCTGCGTCATCCTTCCGGATGAGCAGAACCTGCTCGGTCTCGTTTTCGCCGGCGTAGTAGTAATCGGACAGCTCATAGTTCTGCGCGCGCTCCTCCGTCCAGGAGTAGCCGGAGATGGACATCGGCACGCTGCCGGTATAGACGGCCGACTGGCAGGCATCGAAGCTCATGGGCTCGATCACCAGCTTTACGCCGAGGGATTCGGCAATGTATTTGGCCAGCGTTACGTCAAAGCCGACGTACTGCTCCTGCCCCTGCTTGGAGGAGTCGATGAACTCCATCGGGGAGAAGTCCGGGCTGAGCGTGACAGTGAGAACACCTTCGGACTTGATCTTTTCCAGTGCGTTGGCGGACTCCGGCACGTCGCTGGGCGTTTCCTTGGCGCCGCAGGCGGCAAGAGCGAACATCATAACCAGCGCCAGAAGCAGCGCGATCCAGTTTTTCTTTTTCATTTTGAACATCCTTTCCGTTTTTTCGTGTGACGGGAGGAAGCCGTCCTCCCGATGACTGTTCTCCTGATGGTGCATACTCTACCACTGCGAAGCAGAAATGTCAAGGGTATTTTAGAATATTTATTCATAATTTTTGCTATTTGTAGAATATATATACGAAGCAGCAGCAAAGGACCAGCGCGTTGTGCAAAATGCAAAAGCGCCGCGTAAAAGCGCCGCCGGTTTCCCGGCGGCGCTCAAATAATCTACGAAAGGAAAGAGTCAGAATTCCGCGCAGCGGTGCTCCAGCTCTGCAAAGAACCGTGCGGCGTGCAGGCCGTCCACAAGGGCGTGATGCACGGTCAGATTGACAGGCAGCAGGATGCGCCCCTCCTGCGGGAAGAACTTTCCGAAGGTGATGCGCGGGTTGCTGTCCGCCGGAGACGGCGTGGGCAGGCTCAGGCCCGTGAAGGAGATCCATGGCAGGCTGGAAACAAAGAACAGGCTGTCGCCGTCCTCCCCGTCGTCGATGTCCGGCGCGGCCTTGACGCGTTCCACCTCCGCCTGCGCGTAGGGCAGAAATTCCGCAAAGGGCTTCGCGCAGTCCAGCCGGCAGTAGCAATAGCTCCCGTCCGGCAGAGAGACGGTGTGCGAGCTGTCGCAGCGGTCGTATTCCACCGCGTCCTCCCCACGGATGCGGCGGCGCAGTTCCGGCACGGCATTGGCCGCGCCGATCGCGCAGTACAGAAGCGACAGGAAAAAGGGCAGTGATTCCCGGACGGTTTTCTCCCGCAGGGCAGTGATGTCGCAGTTTACCGTGACGGAGAGATAGGGGTTGGCCATCGTGCGGAAATAGGCAAAGTGCGCCCGGCGGGGGTCGTTTGTCAGGTCAAGGACGTGCGGCTGCATCTTACAGCGCCTCGATAGCGGCGCGGATGCGCGCACGGGTGCGGTCGCAGCCCATGATCTGCATCACGGTGTAGAGGTCGGGCGAGTTGCTCTTGCCCGTCACGGCGATGCGCAGGAAGGCGGAAACGTCCGCAACGGAGCCGGGGAAGGCCACGGGGTCTGCCTTATAGGCCTTCATGTCGGCGGCAAAGCCGATCTCCGCGGTGATCGCCTTGACCTTTTCGAACCAGACGGCAGAATCGTCCGCGGGGTCGTAGACGGCGAGGAACTTTTCCAGCGCCTCGCGGATGACCGCATGGTCAAACTGCGCCGGGAAGCCCTCGGAGGTGAAGAATTCGTCATAGAAGAAGCCCATGTACGGCTTGACGTCCTGCCATGTGGCCAGATCCTTGCGCGGCTTCTTCCCGCCGCGGCCGATGGCAAGGATGCGCTTTGCATAGTCCGGATCGCTTTCCAGCGCACGGGCGAAGTCCGGCTCGAATTCCTGCGCATATTCCAGCACAAGTGCGTAGACCGTTTCGGCATCCATGCGGGCGATCTCGTTTTTCGACACGTCGCAGAGCTTGGCGTAATCAAAGAGCGCACCGGCGGGGTTAAGCTTCTTGCAGGAGAATTTGAAATCGTCGGAGGGCGCGGTGGGGTTGGCCTTGCGCCAGTCCTCATAGTTGGAGTTCAGCAGCGTCATGATGTATTCATACACCGCCTGCACCGGGAAGCCCGCCGCCTTGTAGTAGGTCAGCGCCAGCTCCGGGTCCTTGCGCTTGGAGAGCTTGCGCTTGGAGGTACCGTCCATCTTCATCAGGGGGCCGATGTGGACGTACTTCGGCAGCTTGAAGCCCAGCGCCTTGAACAGCTGAATGTGGAAGGGTAGGCTGGGCAGCCACTCGTCGCCGCGGACGACGTGCGTCGTGCGCATCAGGTGGTCGTCCACCGCGTGGGCGAAATGGTAGGTGGGGATGCCGTCGGATTTCAGCAGGACCTGATCAATGTCGTTTTCCGTGATGGTCAGCGTGCCCTTGACCAGATCGTTGTACTTGAACTTGTTTTCGATGGAGCCGGTGGAGCGGAAGCGCAGCACCCACGGCTTGCCCGCGGCGATGGCGGCCTGCACATCCTCGATGGGACGGTCGCGCCAGACGGCGTAGCTGCCGTAGTAGCCGAAGTTGACCTTCTTCTCCTCCTGCTCGGCGCGCATGGCGGTCAGCTCCTCCTCCGTGCAGAAGCAGGGGTAGGCGTCGCCCTGTAAGACGAGCTGCTTTGCATAGACGTGGTAGATCTCTGCGCGCTGACGCTGGCGGTAGGGGCCGTAAGCGCCGTTGTCACCGGTGATGGTCGCGCCCTCGTCAAAGTGGATGCCGTAGTGCTTGAGCGTGTTGATCAGCACCTCGACCGCACTGGGAACCTCGCGCTTGGCATCCGTGTCCTCCACGCGCAGAAACAGCACGCCGCCGGACTGGTGCGCCATGCGCTCGGCGACCAGCCCCTGCACCAGATTGCCCAGATGGACAAAGCCGGTGGGAGAGGGCGCCATGCGCGTGACAACTGCGCCTTCCGGCAGATCGCGCGGCGGGAAGCGCTGTTCCATGTCTTCCGGCGTCGCCGTGACGTCGGGGAACAGAAGTTGAGCAAGCCTTGTTGTATCCATGAATCTTACCTCGTGCAAATTTTTTTCTCATTATATCATGCGCCGCAGGCGAAATCAATTCGCAGCGCGGAAAGCTGTGCAGATTTTGTAAAATAACAGATGAAAATGCGAAGATCATCGTGTATAATGGTAGCATCCGATCTCAAGGAGCGAATGCTTTGAAACAGACCTCTCTGCGTGGAAAAAAACTCTTTCTGCTGGACATGGACGGCACGATCTATCTGGGCGACCGGCTCTTCGACGGCACGGTCGATTTTCTGGAATATGTCCGCGCCTCCGGCGGGAAATATCTCTTCCTGACCAACAATTCCTCGCGCAGCGTGGATGCCTACATAGACCGCATGGCGCGCTTCGGCATTTCCACGACGAAGGAGGACTTCCTGACCTCCGTGGATGCGCTGTGCGTGTACCTCTCCAAAAACGGCTACGGCGGCAAACGCCTGTACGCCTTCGGCACGGCCTCCTTCCGCCGCCAGCTCACGGATGCGGGCTTTTCCGTGACCGACCGGCTGGAGGACGGAATAGACGCGCTCGTCTGCGGCTTTGACACCGAGCTGACCTTTCGGAAGCTGGAGGATGCCTGCATCCTGCTGGGCCGCGGCGTGGACTTCATTGCGGCGAATCCCGACTGGGTCTGCCCGACGTCCTATGGCTACGTGCCGGACTGCGGGAGCGTCTGCGAGATGCTCTTTCGCGCGACGGGGCGGCGGCCGGTGTTCATCGGCAAGCCGCAGCCGGAGATGGCGCTGCTTGCCATGGAGAAATACGGCTACCGTCCGGAGGAAACGGTCGTCATCGGCGACCGGCTCTATACGGACATTGCCTGCGGCATCCACGCCGGGATAGACGCAGCACTGGTACTCTCCGGCGAGGGGACGCTCGCCGATGTGGAAAACAGTCCCGAAAAACCCACGCATATCTACCGGAATATCCGCGCGATACTCAATGACCTGACAGGGGAGGAACTCAAATGAAGCTCAACTACAAACGCACGATTTTCGTCGGATTCGCCTTCTTTCTGATCTGCGCCTTCTGGCAGGCGTATGACAACACCATCCCGCTGATCCTGACGAACAAATTCGGCCTGTCGCAGACGGCCTCCGGCGTCATCATGGCGCTGGATAACATCTTGGCGCTGTTCATGCTGCCGCTGTTCGGCGCGATCTCGGACAGGCACAAGGGCAAAATGGGCCGCCGCACGCCCTTTATCCTGATCGGCACGATCGTCGCGGCGCTGGCCTTCGTGTCCCTGTCCTTTGTGGACAACTATCAGCTTTCCAACGTGCAGAAGTTTGCCGCCATCGACGACCCCGAAGCGCTGGCCGCGATTTATGAGGCGCAGGAGGGTAAGACGCTCATGACCCCGGAGGGCGAGAGCTTCGTCCTGTCCGAAAAGTATACCGAGGATGAGTTTATCCGGATCCGCAGCAGCGTGGAGCAGGACGGCAAGAGCACGCCGAACCCGGAGTACACGGATTATGTTGTCCCCGCGCGGCAGGCCTGCGCCAAGGCGATCACCCATTCGTCCCCGCGGGCGCTGATCTTATTTATCGCGCTGCTTCTGGCGGCACTCATCGCCATGGCGACCTTCCGCAGCCCGGCGGTCGCGTTCATGCCGGACGTGACCATCAAGCCCCTGCGCAGCAAGGCAAACGCCGTCATCAATCTCATGGGCACCGCCGGCGGTATTCTGGTGCTGATCCTCGGCATGGTCTTTGCCACTTCCTCGGCCAAGAATTCCATGATGTCCTACACGGGCTATTTCTCCGTGATCGCGGGCATCATGCTGCTGGCGCTGGCCATCTTTATGTGGAAGGTGCGCGAGCCGAAGCTCGTGCAGCGGATGCAGGAAGAGAGCAAGATCTACGGCATTGAGGAGGACGCACCGGAGGCAGCGGGCGAAAAGCACCGGCTGGGCAAGGCCGAGCGGCGCTCGCTTCTGTTCCTGCTTGCCTCCATTGTCCTGTGGTTCATGGGCTATAACGCCGTCACCTCCAAGTATTCGGTCTACGCAAGCAACGTTCTGAACAAGGACTACAACATGACCCTGATGATCGCACAGGGCGCGGCCATCCTTTCCTACCTGCCGGTTGGCATGGTCTCCTCCAAGGTCGGCCGCAAGAAGGCCATCCTCGCGGGTGTCGCGATGCTGGCGACGGCCTTCGGCGTGGCCTGCTTCCTCAATGAGAGCAGCCCCACGATGCTGATGAACGCCATGTTCGCGCTGGCCGGCATCGGCTGGGCGACGATTAATGTCAATTCCTTCCCCATGGTGGTCGAGATGTGCAGCGGCAGCGACGTGGGGCGCTACACCGGAATTTATTACACCGCAAGCATGGCTGCGCAGACCATCACCCCGATGTTCTCCGGCCTGCTGATGGATAAGCTCGGCATGACGAGCCTGTTCCCCTATGCGACGGTGTTCGTTGCGCTGGCCTTCGTGACCATGCTCTTCGTCATGCACGGGGACAACAAACCGGTCGCCAAAAAGGGACTGGAAGCTTTGGATGTAGAGGACTGAGAAAAATGAAAGCTGTTTGGATCTGCCTGATCGTGCTTCTGGCGCTGGGGCTTTTGTGGCTGCTCATGATTTTCTGCAAGCGGAAAAAATCCACTTTTTCCGCTTTGGGTAAGTATTATTATGCCCACCGCGGCCTGCACGATGCGAAAAACGGCGTGCCGGAGAACTCCCTGCTTGCCTTCCGCCGTGCAGTGGAGCATGGCTACGGCGCCGAGCTGGATGTCCATCTGACCAAGGACGGCAAGCTCGTCGTCATGCACGACGAAAGTCTGAAGCGCACTGCCGGCGTGGACCGCAGGCTCTGCGACATGACGGCCGAGGAGCTGGCAGCCTGCCGTCTGGAGGGAACGGACGAGCCCGTGCCCTATCTGGAGGAGGTCCTGCCGATCCATGAGGGCAAGACGCCGTTGGTCGTCGAGATCAAGCCCTACAAGGGCAATCACGCCGAGCTGACAAAGCGCACCTGCGAGCTGCTCGACCGCTTCCCGCAGCTCATCTACTGCATCGAGTCCTTCGATCCTCGCGTGCTGCGGTGGCTGCGCCGTTACCGTCCGGAGATCGTGCGCGGCCAGCTCTCCTGTAATTTCCTGAGGGATCGCAATAATTTGCTGCTTCCGGCGGCCTTCCTGCTGACCAACCTGATGACCGGCTTCCTCACTGCGCCGGATTTCATTGCCTACCGTTTTTCCGATCGGAAGAATGCCAGCCTGCGCCTGTGCCGCGGGCTGTGGGGCGTGCAGGAATTCTCCTGGACCATCCGCAGTGCGGAGGATGCGAAAACCGCGCTGGACGACGGCTGCCTGATCATCTTTGAGCATTGCGTGCCGGAAGAGGGGGAATAAGGGAAACACTATTGTTGGGAATTATCCATAAGAACAAAGAGTAAACCGGAGGAGCTTAAGCTTCTCCGGTTTACTCTTTTCTGCGCAGCCCAAGCTGCCTATAGAAGTCATGTTTTGAGAGATGATTCGCAAGAAAAAAGCAGAAGAAAGCAATCGAGCCAAGAATGATAAACAGAATCCAAGTTAAACGGTAGTCCCCGGACAGATCATAAATCAGCGCACTAGTGGGTGATCCGCATGAAGCGCCGAGATACAGCGCTGAAGTGATCAACCCCATGTTTGAAACATAATCAAGCGTTCCCCAGAAGCGCTGCGTTAAGTATGCTGGCAGGATTATTTGAAATGCGGTAGTCAGCCCAAATAGAATTGCAGATGGGAGTATTAAAGAACCGGAATGTAGTATCGATGCGAATGCGCATATTTCGACCAAAATGCAGATGAAAAGCACGGGACGGATTTGCAAATGGTCAAGTAGTATCCCGATTAGAATCTTCCCAACAACGCCAGAAAAAAGAACGTAAGAATATATTTTGGCGGCGGCTTCCTGAGAAAATGATATGGATTCCCAGTAGGCAACCAAATGATGCTGCGTGCCGGAAGTGATGGCTCCTAACAAAAAAATCCCAATTGAGAAAAGCCAGAAACTTGGTAATCTGCGGGCCTGCTTTTGTGTAAACCCAATTGATTGTATTTGTGTTGAATTGCTCATTCCTTCATTTGCACCATAAGGTTTTAAAGCAACCGAAGCAGGCGTAGGACGTATGAAAAAAAGAAAGGGCAGAGAGATGAGTATGATGCCGGCCGAGATGCTACGATAGGCAATCCGCCATCCACCATGAATGAGGATTTTTGAGATTACTGGTGCAAACAATGAAGAAATTAGACTGGAGCCGGTGTATACGAAGCCGGTTGCAAGTCCACGCTTTTCATGAAACCAGTTCGATAGAGTCAAGTTAATTGGAATTGTACACGCTAAACTTGCACATATGCCAGCAAGAACGCCACCAAGATAGAATAACCAAACCGTGGTTGCCAGAGAGTATAAAAGGTGAGCGCTGGCGCCCGCAAGTGCGCCGATTAGGACTAGCAGACGTATTGGAATTTTCCGATATAGTTTGCCTGCAATTGGCAGACAGAGCATGGTTGTAATGGAACTGAAAGTGCTATAAAGAGTAAGCTGGGCTCTTTGACACATTAATGCCTCTGAAACGGTTGAAAGAAACAATGTATTGAAATTGTTCAGAAAACCTGTGCAAGAAGCAGAAAGGAGAAAGCAGGAAAGAACAATGACTGCATAATACCAGCGCCTGTTTTTCAGAGAAATGTTCATGAAAATATTCGTCCGTTTTAAAGTAATATAAATAAGTAGATGCATGAGGTAAATACCAAATCAGCGATGCAGATTAATTCTAGCAATTGCTTCCAAGAATGTCAATCGAAATCTGCAAAAAACAGAAAAACTTCTTCGAATTAATCATGGTATAGTCATATTATACAAAATTTTTGATTAATTTATGTTAAAAATTACGATTTTCAAAAATTATATTGACAATTTGTTGAAATAACGATAATATTTTGTTGAAAACAAAATACAAATCAAATTACGGACAGACTATATCATAGCAAGCAGATAATAAGGCTCTTTGGTACGGAGCATTATTATAAAACAAAACAATAATAGAAGGAGAACCAATCCAATGAAAAGAATGCTCGCATTACTCTTGGCCATGTGCTTGGTATTTGCCCTGTGCGCTTGTGCCGGAAACGACTCCGACCCTTCTGAGAACCCTTCCCAAAATTCCACGAAGCCGAGTGAGAGTAATTCCGACAATGTTGCGGTTGATACCGTTAAGATTGGCGTTATGCTCCCGCTCAGCACCTCCCAAGATGGCTCGGAAATGATTAAAACGCTGGTTGATATCTTCGTGGAAGCTATCAACACCACAGATTCCGACCTGAATCTGCCGTTCCACGATGTGGAAGGATTGCCCAATTTGGGCGGCGCAAAAGTAGAGGTTGTCTACGGCGATACCGGCGCTACAGCAGATGTTTGTATGACAGAAGTGGAAAGACTGATTACCAGCGAAAACGTCGATATTATTTGCGGCGCATTCAGTTCTGCCAATACAAAAACTTCTATGGTTCCTGCAGAGAAGTATAACAAGATTATTATCTCCGAAGGCACATCAGTGTCCTTGCTGGAAGCAGGTTACACAAATTTCTTCCGTACCTTCCCTGGCGATGATACTTTCGTGCAGCAGAGTTTCGAATTTATCAAGAGTATGAATGAAGCCAAGAATGCCGGCATTAAGACGCTGGCTGTTGTTTGCGAGGATTCCGAGTTTGGCGCAAGCATTGGCGAGCAGATTCGTAAATATGCAGAAGAATATGGTATTGAGATCGTTGAGGATATTTCCTACAGCGCAGCAGCGACCAACGTTACCTCCGAGGTTCTCCGCCTGAAGGCGGCTGATGCAGACGTTGTTATGATGAGTTCCTATGAACAGGATGCGCTTCTGTTCATGCGCACCTACAAAGAGCAGGGTTACTCCCCCAAAATGCTGTTCGGCCAGCGCGGCGGTTTCCAGAGTACGAACCTTGCTCCTACTTTGGGCGCTGATGCAGAGTACATCTATTCAACTGCTCGTTGGGCCCCTGATTACAACACAGAACTTGCGCAAGGGATCTGCAAGAAGTATGAAGAAGCTGTTGGTTTGCAGCTCTCTGGTGATATGATCCAGATTGGCTGGAACTTGATGGTTGCAGCCTGCGCAATCAATCAGGCTGGAACAACAGATACGGATGCGGTTCGCGAAGTTTTCCATAACGGAATCGAAATTGACTCTGAACAGGATCCAACGGGAATGAATGGCTATGTCTATGCTGATAATGGTCAGAATACACTGACCGGTGCAGTTGTAGTTCAGCTTTTGGACGGAAAGTTCTGTACGGTTTATCCGTTTGATGCTGCCTCGAAGGACTTTGTCTATCCCGCTCCTGCTTGGGACGAGCGCTGAAAAATCGACAGAGCACTGACGACGGCCGGCCGCAAGTTCACTGCCTTGCGGCCGGGTCGTCTGTACAATTTGGCTAATTTTAATCGTTCTATTTGCCTGTAATAAGGAGCTTGACTATGCTTTTACAAGTTTTGTTTGAAGGCTTGGTCATGGGACTCATCTATGCACTGCTTTCGATGGGTATTGCGATGGTCTGGGGCGTATGTGGCATCCTCAGTTTTTCGCAAGGCGAGTTCATGATGATTTCTATGTACTTAACCTATTTTCTCTATACTGCCTTTGGAATCGATCCTGCACTTTCGATTCCGCTTGTCATGATCATAATGTTTTTTGTTGGCGTTCTCACATACCGGACAATTATTACAAAAGCATTGAAGGCCCCCGTGCTTTCTCAACGCCTTGTAACATTTGCATTAGGCATGGTTCTGACCAATGGCATGGTTATGCTGGTTGGCAGCCGTACAAAGACGATTGACCATTTCCTGTTCGAAGGGTCAATTAATCTTGGCTTGATCAACGTCAGCAAGCAAAAGCTTGTCCCAATGATTGTGGCGATTATCGTTACGGTTGCGCTGTTTCTTTTCCTTAATCGCACCAAAATCGGTAGATCCATTCGTGCTACCGCTCAGAATAAAACAGCCGCTGGCCTAATGGGTATTAATACTGCAAGAGCGCATTCTATCGCTTTTGGTATTTCTACAGCAATTGCTGGAGCAGCGGGCGCTTCTCTAACTTATTACTACTTTATTACGCCGACGGTTGGCGCGGGCTTCCTGATTTTCGGCTTTATGGCAGTCTGTATCGGCGGTATCGGAAGCATTGCCGGCGCGGCAGCTGGCGGATTATTGATAGGATTTGCTGATCTGCTTTCGGGAACATATCTGTCTGTTTCTTATAAGTATGTGGCTGTGATTTTAGTGTTCCTCTTGGTCGTTTCTCTGAAACCCAAGGGACTGTTCGGGGGGAAATGAGTATGAATCTGAAAGAACGAATTTCCAAGCAGAAGAACTTTCTGTTCCCGTTTTTCATCGTGTTTGGACTATTATACCTGATCCCGGTCTTTACAAAAAAAGAATTCACAATGAACGTATTGATTCTTTCGTGTATTTGGGCAATTCTTGGTTCAGGCTGGAATTTCGTTGGTGGATATGCGGGGCAATGCTCCAATGGTCATGCAGTCTTTTTTGCAATTGGTGCATATACCAGTGCGATTATGCTTAAAAACTGGAGCATTACGCCATGGGTTGCCATCCTTGTTGGTGCAGCAATCAGTGCTGCCCTTGCATATCTGATAGGCATGTTGATTTTGCGACTCCGTGGACCGTTTTTTGCAATTGCAACAATGGCAATCTGTGAATGTTTTCGCTATATTTTCCTGAACTGGAAATATATCGGTGCATCACAGGGAATTAGCTACTTCCGCAAAGATCTCCCGGAACTGTATACATTGCAGTTTATTAGTAAACAGCCGTTTTTGTATGTTTGCGTATCTGTTCTTGCACTAGTTGTAATATTGACAAAGATTCTGGAAAACACAAGATTCGGATATTATTGCCGTGCAATCCGTGCAAATCAGGATTCCGCAGAAAGCTCCGGCGCAAATACATCTCTTTATAAAAGCCTTGCCTATATGCTTAGTGCGGCTGTTGTCAGTGTCGGTGGATCACTTTACGCGCAGTATACACAGTATGTTGAGCCCAATATGCTGTTAACGCTCAGCAATTCCATGCTGATTGTTTTGGTGTGCATTATGGGTGGCGTTGGAACTGTTTGGGGGCCCATGATAGGCGCATTCATTATGATTACGATTCAAGAGTATGCACGTGCTGCATTTGCTTCCGTTAGCGGCCTGAATCTGGTTGTGTACGGTGTGATGGTGATAGCAATTGCTCTTTTCCTGCCCAATGGTATTATTTCCCTTTTCCGCGGGGACGCACGCCTGTCAAAATATATCGGGCGGCTTTGTAAGAAGAGAAAAGGAGCGGCAAAATGAGTACAATTCTGAAAGTAATCGATGCAACGAAAAGATACGGTGGTTTGGCAGCGAACCAAGATATCTCGTTCGATGTTGAGGAAGGAACGATTGTAGGTGTTGTTGGCCCCAATGGCGCAGGTAAAACCACCCTTTTTAATTCCATTAGCCGAACGCATTCCCTAACTTCAGGAAAAATTATTTTCAACGGAAAAGATGTCAGCAAGATTTCTCCACACAGTGTATGTGCCATGGGCATGGGGAGAACGTATCAGATTCCGCAGGCGATGGATGACATGACTGTCTTGGAAAATATCATGGTCGGTGCATTTTGTCATCGCAGCCGTGTAAACGATGCGAGAGAACATGCTCTGGAGATTTCGGCATTTTGCGGGTTGGATACGTTCAATAATCAATTGGCCAAGTCATTGAATGTTATGCAGAAAAAACGCCTTGAAATTGCGAGAGCGTTGGCTGGCGACCCAAAGCTTCTCCTGTTGGATGAAACCATGGCTGGCTTGAACGGCATGGAAATAAACAATGCGATTGATCTGATCCGCAGGATTAATCAAAAGGGCATAACGATTGTAATGATTGAGCATGTCATGAAAGTTGTTATGAGTGTATCAGATAAGGTCGTTGTCATTGTTTCCGGAAAAAAGCTAATGGAAGGAACTCCTGAGGAGGTTACCAGTCATCCTGAAGTTATTCGCGCGTATTTAGGAGGTGGGCACAATGCTGGTTGTTGAGCAGATTGTCGCTGGATATTCTATGATGCCGGCAATTCATGGGATTTCATTTGAAGTCAAGAAAGGACAGATTGTTGCCTTATTGGGTTCAAATGGCTCAGGAAAAAGCACGACATTTCGTGCAATTACCGGAGCAATTAAAACAACCTCGGGATCTGTTACATACAAAGGGAAGAAGATTTCTGGAACACCGATTTACGACATTGTAAAACTGGGAATCAGTATGGTCCCTGAAGGACGGCAATTATTTCCTAAAATGTCAATTTATGATAATCTTCTAATGGGAGCTTATGTAATTAAAGACAAAAACGTTGTCAAAGAAAACCTGGAAAAAGCTTATGAACTGTTCCCGATTCTCTACGAGCGTAAAACACAGTTGGCGGGAACGCTTTCCGGCGGTGAACAACAGATGGTTGCAATTGCTCGCGCCTTAATGTCGAATCCAGAACTCTTAATACTGGATGAGCCATCTCTTGGTATTATGCCGAAGCTAGTGGATCAGATTTTTGAGGAAATCCTTAAAATCAGAAAGAACGGCATTACCGTTCTGATGGCCGAACAGAATGCAGAAAAGACACTTTCCTTTGCGGATTATGCGTATGTGTTATCTGAAGGAGAAGTTGCCATGCAGGGCAGCGGAGAAGAGCTTCTGAAGAACGACCAAGTTCAAAAGGTTTATCTCGGTATGTAAATCCTGCCGTGGAGGAAAAAATGAAAGACGCTGACTTAATCTTTTATAATGGCCGTATTATTACATGTAGTACCCCGGAGTGTACGCCAGTAGCAGAGGCTATCGCGATTTGTGGAAATAAAATTCTGGCAATTGGGCCGTCACAGGAAATTTTAAAACTCAGTAATTCAAATACAAAAGCATATGATTTGAAAGGTCATAGTGTTGTTCCCGGAATGTATGATTCGCACACACATTTGCTGGCGCAAGGGCAGACACAGCTTATGTTCAGTGCAGATGCAATGTCTGAAGATGAAATCCTGGAGAATGCAAAGAGGAAGATACTAGATACCGCTCCTGGTGAGTGGGTAGAAGGCTACTGTGGATTCCGTAACAGCAAGTGGGATACTCTTGATCCGGCGAATTTCGTGTCGATCGAAAAACTGGATGCCATTTCTCCTAAGAATCCATTGTACATTCATCGAACTGCCGGACAAGGTGGAATTCTGCGCGCCAACACGAGAGCTTTGGAGTTGGCAGGAATTTCCAAAGGGACCCAATTGTATAGTGGATATGCAATGCTGCCCAAGATTGAGAAAGCGCTGCTTATGGCAATCCCGCATGATAGTAAAAGAATCGCAAAACGCGCGCTTCTTGCGGCACAACAGGAAATGTTTTCCTATGGTGTGACTTCTTGCGTCTATGTCTGTGTTTCACGAGAAGAAGAACGTATTTTACGCGAACTATACGCCGAGGGATTGCTTAAACTGCGTATTCATGCGGCGCTTGGAAATCTTGCTGGAGATACGGTTCAGTCAATGAAAGAGAGAATGCATACTGCTCCCAGCACTGGAGAATATGACCATCGTTTTACGGCGAGATCAATAAAACTCTTCGCGGACGGCACATTTGGCCGACATACAGCAGCGCTGTTGGAGGACTATACGGATCGACCGGGGTGTAAAGGAGAATTAAATTACACAGATAGCGAGCTATATGAGATTATATCTGAGGCAGGCCACAGTGGATATCAGCCCTTGATCCATACCGTCGGTGACCGCGCAATGGAACAAGTCCTCCGAATTTATAAGCGTGTAATCGAAGAACAAAAGCTCAGCGACCACAGGTTTAAAATTGAACATTTGCAGCTTATTCGTCCGGGCGATCCGGAGCAGATGCGCAGTCTAAAGCTTGTTGCGTCTATGCAAGCAGCCCATGCCCCGTATAACAGAATTATGACGCAGCAGCGTTTAGGCAATGCAAGACTGAAATGGACATATGCTCTTCAACATGTTTTGCAGGCTGGTGTTCCAATTGCTGGAGGCTCTGATGCACCGGTTCAAAGCGCGAACCCTTTTGAGGGAATCTACGCAGCTGTAACACGGAAGTACATTGATGGGCAGCCGGCAGAAGGGTATATCCCAGAAAATGCGATATCGAGAGAAGCGGCGCTGCACTCCTATACAATTATGGGTGCCTATGGGAATTTTGCGGAAGGATATTTAGGAACGCTTGAAACTGGTAAAATTGCGGATCTGGCTATTCTGGACTGTGATTTTACAAAATGTCCGACCGAAAAATTGAAAGACATCCGCGTGGTGTGTACGGTCTGCTCCGGTGAGATTGTTTATCAAGCAGACTAGCGTGAAAGAAAGTTTTTGTAAGTTTTTCTAATGGAGGTTACTAATGAAAGCACTTGCGAAATTTGGAAAGCCCTCAGAGTTTGGAACCTATCATTTCATTGATGTTCCAGAGCCTACTTGCGGAGATGATGATGTAATCATCGAAATCAAAGCGGCGGCAATCTGTGGTGCCGACATGAAACATTTTAATGTTGATAATGGATCTGAAGAGTTCGGCTCTGTCCGCGGCCACGAATTCTCCGGTGAGATTGTCGAAGTCGGCAAGGATGTAACCGCTTGGAAGGTGGGGCAGCGTGTTGTTTCCGATAACACCGGCCATGTCTGCGGGAAATGCCCGGCGTGTATGCGCGGCGATTTCCTGCTGTGCTCCGAGCATGTGAATCTCGGCCTTGGCTACGGCTACAGCGGCGGCTTTACGAAATACTGCAAAATTCCCGGCGAAATTCTGCGCATTCATCCGCAGGCACTGTGGGAGATTCCGGAGAATGTCAGCTACGAAGAGGCAGCCGTACTCGATCCCATCAGCAATGCTTATAAAGCGCTGGCGCAGCAGTCCAGCCTTTTACCGGGTGAAAATGCGGTGATTTTCGGTACTGGGCCGCTTGGCCTTTTTGCGGTACAAATTGCCAAGTTGATGGGTGCAGCCAATATCGTTATGGTCGGTCTACAGGAAGATGTTCCACATCGCTTCCCGGTTGCTATAGAATGCGGTGCAACAGCTTGTGTTAATGGATCGGTGGAGAATGTCGTTGAACGATGCCAGGAACTCTGCGGTGGGAAAGATAGCATTGGCCTTGTTGTTGATTGTGCCGGTGCCAACATTTCTCTCAAACAGGGAATTGAAATGCTTCGGAATAACGGAGAACTTGTGCGAGTTGGTATGGGATTTAAGCCTCTTGATTTTTCAATTAATGATATTTCTATGCGAAACATCTCTATTATTGGGCATCAAGCATATGACTCTGTATCTTGGGCCAACTCCATCAATCTTCTGAAGTCCGGCATGATCAAGGTTGAACCGATGATCACGCACCGGCTGGGCCTGTCGCAGTGGAAGGAAGGCTTCGAAAAGATGGCCAGCCGCGAGGCGATCAAGGTCATTTTCCACTACGACTGTGACTAAGAGGAAAAAAGAATGAAGAATACGGAAGCGATCCTGGTCACGCCGGGATTGATGAAAATTCAGGAAGCGCCCATGCCGGAGCCTGCGGACGATCAGGTGCAGATCAAGGTGGAGTATGTCGGCATCTGCGGTTCCGACGTCCACGGCTTTGAATGCGGGCCCTTCATCCCGCCCAAGGATCCCAACCAGAAGATCGGCCTCGGCCACGAGTTTGCCGGCACGGTCACGAAGGTCGGCGCGGGCGTGAAGAAATTCAAGGTGGGCGACCGCGTCCTGTGCGAGCCCGGCGTCCCCTGCGGCAAGTGCAAGTACTGCCTGAGCGGGCACTATAATATCTGCCCCGACGTGGACTTCATGGCGACGCAGCCGAATTACCGCGGCGCGCTGACCAACTATTTGGTACATCCGGAGAGCTTTACCTACCATCTGCCCGACAACATGAGCATGATGGAAGGCGCGCTGGTCGAGCCGGCGGCCGTGGGTATGCACGCGGCGGAAAAGGGCGGCGCAGCCCCCGGCAAGAAGATCGTCATTCTCGGCGCCGGCTGCATCGGCCTGATGACGCTTCAGGCCTGCCGCATCATGGGCGCCTCGGAGATCGTCGTGGTCGATCTGATTGAAAAGCGCCTGCAAATGGCCAAAAAACTGGGCGCGATGGAGATCGTGGACAGTGCCTCCTGCGACGCGGTCGAGCGCGCGAAAGAGCTGCTCGGCGGCAACGCGGACATCGTCTTTGAAACGGCGGGCGCCCGCCCGACGGCGGCCATGACGACCAAGCTGGTCGACCGCGGCGGCAGGATCATGATCGTCGGCACCATCCCCGGTGAAACGCCGATCAACTTCCTCGGCATCAACCGCGAGGTGACCATCCAGACGGTCTTCCGCTACTGCAACAACTATCCCATGACCATCGACGCCATCTCCTCCGGGCGGTTCAACGTCAAAGACATGGTGACGGACGAATATCCATATGAAGAGGTTCAGCGGGCATTTGAAGAATCCTTGAGCCGGAAGGCAGAAATCATCAAAGGTGTTATCCGCGTCGGATAACGGAAACGGAGAGAAAACTATGCTTGTATCCACAAAAGATATGCTGGTCAAGGCGCAGAAGGAGCACTATGCGGTCGCGAATTTCTGCATTTGGAATGTCGAAATGCTTTCCGGTGTGATGAAGGCCTGCGAAAATTTGCAGTCGCCGGTCATCCTCTCCTTTGGCAGCGGCTTCCTCGTCAATACGGACATCAACCATTTCATCCATATGATGCGTTCCTACGCAACGCAGACGGCGCTGCCCTGCTCCATTCACTGGGATCATGGCCGCAGCTATGAGATCGTCAGCCACGCCATCGACATCGGCTATAACTCCCTGATGATCGACGGCTCCGCCTATCCCTTTGAAGAAAACATCCGCCGCACAAAGGAAGTGGTCGACCGCTTCCATCCCATGTGCATCCCCGTTGAGGGCGAGCTGGGTCATGTTGGCGCGGAAACCAACTACGAAGAGGCGCTGGCGAATTATCAGTATACCGACCCCTCGCAGGCGGCGGAGTTTGTCGAGCGCACGGGCCTCGACTCCCTTGCTATTGCCATCGGCAACCAGCACGGTCACTACACCGCGCCTCCCAAGATCAACTTTGAGATCCTTGCCAAGGTGCGCGACGCCGTTTCCATCCCGCTGGTGCTGCACGGCGCCTCCGGCATCGGCGACGAGGACATCCGCCATGCCATCGACCTCGGCATCACCAAGATCAACATCCATACCGAGCTGTGCGAAGCGGCGATGGATGCGATCCACGCCTGCCCGCCCGACGAGCGCTATCAGGGCCTGAACATCAAGGTGCGCGATGCGGTGCAGGCCAGAGCAGAGGAGAAAATCCGTCTGTTCGGCAGCAACGGAAAGGCACAGGGCTGGTATGAAAAGTAAGCCGGAGATCGTCGTCATCGGCGCGGCCATTGTCGATCTGCCCCTCTACCCTGTCGGCAGGGACGTCTTTGACCGGGCGTCCAGCCCGGTGGAGCGGATGGCAATGACGGTGGGCGGCGACGCGATCAACGAGGCGACGATCCTCACCCGCTTGGGCCATACGGTGCGTCTGGTCAGTGCGGTGGGGCAGGATCCGGCAGGCAGCTTCGTACTGGAGCACTGCCGCAAAAATAAGATCGATTCCTCCTTCCTCGCGGTCAGCGGGACGCTGACGACCTCCATCAACATCCCGCTGATCAGCCCGGACGGAGAGCGCTCCGTCATCACCAACCGCAGCGGAAGCCTCTGGCAGCTCTGTCTGGATGATCTGAATCTGAGCTGTCTGGAGGAGGGAAGCGTCCTCTCCTTCGCAAGCATTTTCAACAATCCCCGTCTTGATCAGCCGGCGATGCTGGAGATCTTTCGGCGGGCGAAGGAGCGCGGCATGACGATCTGTGCGGATATGGTCAGCCCGCGCTTTGCCGAGAAGGTGGACGACATCCGGCAGGCGCTTGCCTATGTGGACTATTTCTTCCCGAACTACGACGAGGCCTGCGAGCTGACCGGCCTGACGGAGCTGGACGAGATCGCCGACAGCTTTCTTGCCTGCGGCGTAAAGAACGTCATCATCAAGATCGGACGGCGCGGCGCGTTTGTCAAAAATGCACATGAGTGCTTCACCGTCCCGATCTATCCGAAGGCAACGTGCGTGGACACGACGGGTGCAGGCGACAATTTCGCGTCCGGCTTCCTTGCTGCGCTGCTGGAAGGACGTACTTTGCGCCAATGCGCGGAATTTGCAAATGTTACGGCATCCATTGCAATCGAGGCGGTCGGAGCGACTACGGCATTGCAGCGCCGCGCACAGGCCGACGAACGATATGAAGAATACCGGAAAATCTACTTAGGAGAAGCAAAATGAAATACATCAGAATCGGCACAATAGAAAAGCCGGTTTCCCGCATCAGCCTTGGCACCTGGGCCATCGGCGGCGGCCCGGCGTGGGGACAGACTCCGGAACAGCAGGCGCAGGCGGAGCGCAACAGCATCGCAACCATCTGCTCCTGCCCCGAAGCCGGAATCAATATGCTGGACACTGCGCCCGGCTACAACTTCGGAAACAGCGAAGTCATCGTCGGCAAGGCGCTGAAGCAGATGAACCGCGAGGAAATGTGCATCATCACCAAGTTCGGCATCGTCTGGGATCGCAAAGGCGCGCTGTTCAACAAGGTCGGCGATGTGCAGCTATACAAGAATCTCTCTGCGGATTCCATCCGTCACGAGATCGACCAGAGCCTTTCCCGCCTCGGCGTGGACTATATCGACGTTTATATGTCCCACTGGCAGGCGGTCGAGCCGTACTACACCCCCATCAGCGAAACAATGGAGGTCCTTCAGGAGCTGAGGCGTGCCGGAAAGATCCGCGCCATCGGCGCCGCGAATGTCACGCCCGCGCAGGTGGAAGAATATCTCCACTGCGGTGAGCTGGACATCGTGCAGGCGAAGTACAGCCTGCTTGACCGCGAGGTCGAAAAGGAGCTGCTGCCCATCTGCAAGAAGCACAATGTCGTATTGCAGGCGTATTCCCCGCTGGAGATGGGTCTTCTGAGCGGTGCGCTGCCCCGCGACTACAAGCCCGTTGGCGCGCAGATCCCCAAAAAGTGGTTCCAGCCGGAGAATCTTCCCCGTGTATTCGACCTGCTCGACGCGCTGGCACCGCTGCGCGAGAAATATCAGTGCACCACGGCCGATCTCTGCCTTGCATGGGTGCTGGCACAGGACGAGCGCATCGTGCTGCTCAGCGGTTCTACCACGCCGGAGCAGATCCGCGCCAACGCAAAGGCCGCTGACATTGCGCTGAGCGCAGAGGATGCGATGCTGATGCGTCGTATGGCGGAAGACCTCGACAAATAAAGTCAGAAAACAAAAAATAAAGTTGCAAAACGGACGTTTCGAATGTAGAATAGTTGCAGGGAAAGAATTGGAGGAATTTACCAATGGCACAGAAAGACCGTCTTGATCAGATTCGCGCGACTGTCCGCGAGAAAGAGCGGGTCGTTGTTTCGGAACTGAGCAAGCAGTTTCAAGTGACGGAGGAAACCATCCGGCGCGATCTGGAAAAGCTGGAGGCCGAGGGCCTTGTGACCCGCACCTTCGGCGGTGCGATCCTGAACGGAAGAAACACCAGTGCGCGTACCAGCTACGCGCAGCGGACGCAGATGAACGTTGCAGAAAAGAAGACCATCGCACGGATCGCCGCCGGCCTGATCCCGAAGCATCGCTGCGTGATCGGCGCGGACTCCAGTTCTACCGTCTTTGAAACGATCTGCCTTCTGAAAGGGCAGTCAAACCTGCTTCTGATGACATATGCTGCCAATATTTTGCAGGAGCTTGTGGATGCGGATATGCGCATCATGTCCACCGGAGGCCTGTTCAACAAGGAGTCCCACTCCTTTATGGGCGTGATCACCCGCAATACGATCAAGGCGTACAATACGGATATTCTTCTCATCAGCTGCAAGGGACTGAGCCTGGACGGCGGCTTGTTTGACAGCGACGAGAACGAGGCGGACATCAAGCAGCTCATGGCGACCAAGGCCGCCAAGATCATCCTGCTGGCTGACCATTCAAAGTTTGACAGCGTTGCCTTTGCCAAACTGATGGATCTGGAGAGCGTCGACGTGCTTGTGACAGACCGCCGCCCCTCCGAGGCGTGGGTGGATGCGCTGGCAGCCGCGAATGTGCAGCTTCTCTGCCCCGAGATGATTTAAAATCTCCCAAAATAGGTTTTGCAATTTTGCAGGCAGTTTGTCAAAAAAGTCCTTTTGGACTTTTTTGACAAACTGAAGCGCGCAGCGAAAGCTGCGCGCTTTTCCTGTTTATGCTCTTATCGGAACGTTTTGATGTACGGATCAGAAGATGCCCTGGGACAT
>ERZ772820.326-NODE-326-length-48484-cov-10.477317_pt1 | contig 48484 bp, 75 predicted proteins | sample MGYA00511377_ERZ772820 | MGnify/ENA primary metagenome ERZ772820 (study PRJEB29015, sample SAMEA2737684) | human gut metagenome | biome: human gut; feature: human-associated habitat; material: faeces | place: China | collected 2012 ... | reverse complement strand
GCCCCACCAAAGGGCTTTCCGGTCGCCCTTTGGAAACCTTCGGGCACAAATACTTAGTTTTTCTTGAAATATCGGTGTTGTTAGCTTGACAGCCCCTTCTGTTATTTGACTTCGTCCTCGGGGATGCGGTAGAGCTGGCGGTTATCCAGCCCCCAGACCTTTTCGGAAAAGCCGCCGGGGATGGCGCGGGAGAGCGCCTCGTCCATCTCATACAGGCGCGCGTCGAGGGTGTCGATGGTGTTGAGCACCTCGGCCTCCGGGAACTTCGGCGCAAGCGGGCTGCCGTATTCGGGAATCCCGTGGTGGGAGAGCACCATGTGCTGAAGCAGCAGCGCCTTGCCGGGGTTCGCCTTCGTCTTTTCGGCGGCGAGCTGGATGTTGACCACACCGCGGACGATGTGGCCGATGAGCTTGCCATCCACGCTGTAATCGGAGACGAGGCCGAGGGTATCGGCATCCATCTCGTCGATCTTGGCGAGGTCGTGGACGATCACGCCCGCAATCAGCAGGCTCGCGTTCAGCTGGGGATAGACGGACATGATCGCGTTGGCCGCGCGGAGCATCGTGGTGGTGTGGTGGAGCAGGCCGCTGCGCTCGGCGTGGTGCATCTGCTTGGCGGCGGGGAAGGTCAGCAGCTTGTCGCCCGCACGGTCGAGCAGCTCGCAGGTGATCCGGCGCAGATCCGGGTCGGCGATATGATCCGCCGCGCGGACGACCTCGCCGAGCATCTCGTTCGGGTCGCGCGGGGCGCAGGGGATGAGGGCGGACATATCCACCGGATCGCGGTTTTCGGCGGCGCGAATCTTTTCCACGCGAAGCTGCATGCGGCCGTTGAACTCGTTGCCCGTGGCGCGCACCTTGACGATGCTGCCCGCCAGCGGCGGCTGAACGGTGCCATCCCACATCTTCGCGTTGATCGAGCCGGATTTATCGGCCAGCGTCATATCCAGATAGTTTTTGCCGTTGGCGCTGGCGCGCTGCTCGGCGGAGCGGACGATCAGGTAGCCCTCGAAGCGGTCGTCGCGCTTGATATCAGACAAATACATATAAAAAACTCCTTCCTGTGTCAATGATATTATGAACGATACGGACGGGGTTTGCAAGGAAAAGTTTCGAATTGCGGAAAACATGGAAAAAACAGGGTATGAAATATTATACTACCCTTTTGGACGCGGCCGGGGCGGCGGCGGATAAAACGCAGGAAAAGCCTGATATTACACCGAAACTCGATATGGTGTCCATGCGAAATGACGCGCCGCGCGCGGGGAGAACTATTCAAGTCGCTAAAAAAAGCCGTTGACATATGGTGAAACGTTGATTATAATAAATGTACAAACGTCAAAAGCGATAAAAAATAAAAAACAAAATCGTTGATTTGTTTCAAGGATTCGGCTTGATTGTTCGGTGTGGTTTCGTTACTCAGCGGGAGGATTCCCGTTGAAATAAAAAGAAGAGGTGTTTCCCATGAAAAAGATTCTTGCTCTGGTAATGGCTCTGCTCGTCGTTATGGTTTGCGGCGTGGCGACTGCTGAGCAGGCGGCTCCGAAGATCGGCATTGCGATTTATCAGTTTGCCGACAACTTCATGACCCTGTATCGCACTGAGCTGGTTCGTTATCTGACCGAAGACTGCGGCATCCCGGCTGAGAACATCACCGTGATGGACGGCAAGAACGATCAGGCCGAGCAGACCAACCAGATTGACGGCTTCATCGCCGACAATGTTGACGTTATGATTCTGAACCTCGTGCAGAGCACGTCCGCCGCGACCGTCGTTCAGAAGGCCGACGCCGCCGGCATCCCGGTTGTGTTCATCAACCGTGAGCCGAGCGAGGAAGACATGAAGCTCTCCGACAAGATTTGCTACGTTGGCGCCGATGCTCGTCAGTCCGGCACCTTCCAGGGCGAAATCATTGCCGAGACCGAGAACCACGGCGACTTCAACGGCAACGGCGTTGTCGATTACGTGATGATCATGGGCGACCCGGAGAACGTTGACGCGAAGTACCGCACCGAGTTCTCCATCAAGGCGCTTGAAGACGCTGGCCTGAAGACCAACGAGCTGTACAAGCAGCGCGGCGACTGGGATCAGACCAAGGGTCAGGAACTGGCGGCGACCGCGCTGACGCAGTTCGGCAACGATGTTGACGTTATCTTCTGCAACAACGACGCGATGGCGCTGGGCGCTTATCAGGCGATCGTTGACGCTGGCCGCACCGTTGGCGAGGACATCTACCTCGTGGGCGTTGACGCGCTGGATGAAGTGCAGGAAATGGTTAAGGAAGGCAAAGTCACCGGCACCGTGCTCAACGACCACATCGGCCAGAGCCACACCGCCGCCGACGCTGCCATCAAGGCCGCCAATGGCGAGACCCTTGAGAAGTACTACTGGGTTGACTACGTGAAGGTCACCAAGTAATTCTTGTAAAGGTAAAATCAAAGGAGGTGCGTGCGCTTTGTGCGCAAGCACCTTCTTTTATAAGCAAAAGGGGGACACGTTCATGGCGGAGTATCGTCTTGAGATGCGCGGAGTTGTTAAGCAGTTCCCGGGCGTTAAGGCGCTCGATCACGCGCAGCTCAAGCTCAGACCCGGCACGGTTCACGCGCTGATGGGTGAGAACGGTGCAGGCAAATCCACCTTGATGAAGTGCATGTTTGGCATTTACAAGATGGACGAGGGCGAAATCTATTACGAGGGCAAAAAGGTTGATATCAACGACCCGCTTCAAGCGTTGAGCATGGGCATCGCGATGGTGCATCAGGAGCTTCAACCGATTCCCGAGCGTTCGGTCGCTGAAAATATCTACATCGGGCGCTACCCGATGAAGAAGCTGCTGGGCGTTATCCCGGTGGTCGATCATGAAAAGATGTATGCAGACACCGAGAAACTGCTCAAAAAGGTTCGGATGAATTTCGACCCCAAACAGCGTTTGGGCGATCTCTCCGTTTCGCAGATGCAGTCGGTTGAAATTGCCAAGGCGGTTTCGGCGGACTGCAAGGTGCTGATTCTGGACGAACCGACCTCTTCTTTGACGGCAAACGAAGTTGAAGCGTTGTTCCGCATCATCGAGGATTTGAAAGCGGAGGGCGTTTCAATCGTCTATATCAGCCACAAGATGGACGAAATTCTGCGCATCTCCGACGAAGTGACCATCATGCGCGACGGCCACTACATCGGCACGTGGGACGCGAAGGAGCTGACTACGGACAAGATCATTACCCAAATGGTTGGCCGTGAGCTGAGCAACCTGTTCCCGGAGCGCCACAACGTGCCGGGCGAACCGGTTTTCGAGGTGAAGGATTTCACGTCCATCAATCCGCGTTCGTTCCGTCATTGCTCGTTTGAAGTGCGCAAGGGTGAAATCCTTGGCGTGGCGGGTCTGGTTGGCGCACAGCGTACCGAACTGATGGAAGGCATCTTCGGTATTCGCGCGCACAACGAGGGCACGATTAAGTTCAAGGGCGAGGAAATCAAAATCTCCCGTCCGCGCGATGCGATCAAGCACGGCATTGCGCTGCTGACGGAAGACCGCCGCGCGACGGGTATCATGGGTGTGCTCTCCGTTGCGGACAACATTTCCGTGGCAAGCCTTGACCAGTATCTCGATATGGGCATTGTCATCAACGACAAGAAGATCGAGCAGCTTGTTCAGGACAACGTGAAGAAGATGAACATCAAGACACCTTCTTCCAAAACGCAGATTCAGTCTCTCTCCGGCGGCAATATGCAGAAGGTGCTGATTGGGCGCTGGCTGGCGAACAACCCGGACGTTTTGATTTTGGACGAACCGACGCGCGGTATCGACGTTGGCGCGAAGTACGAAATCTATTGCATCATCGAGGAGCTGGCGCGCGCGGGCAAGAGCATCATTATGATTTCCTCCGAAATGAGTGAAATCATCGGCATGAGCGACCGCGTGATGGTCATGTGCGATGGTCGAATCACGGGCTTCATCGACGGCAAGGAAGCCAATCAGCAGAACATTATGACGTTGGCGACGCAGTTTGAAACGCAGCCGACAGCCGCAGACTGAGTAACGCAAAGGAGAACTACTTATTATGGGCAAGAAATTCAGCGTGAAATCCATTGGCAAATGGCTTTCCGAAAACATCATCATCGTGCTGATCTTCCTCGCATCCGTGTTCGTCAGCACACAGAACAAGAACTTCCTTTCTGCGAACAACATTCGTAACCTGCTTTCCAATACCGCTGTTCGCTTCATCATTGCCTGCGGCGTTTCCGGATGCTTGATTACCAAGGGCACCGACCTTTCCGCTGGCCGCGTGGCTGGCCTTGCGGCCTGCCTTTCCGGTATTCTGATGCAGCGCGCCAATTACGACCAGCGCTTCTATCCGGGTATGCCGGAGATGCCGCTGCTCGTGGTTCTGCTGATTGTCGTCGCGCTGTGCGCGCTGATCGGTGCTGTGAACGGTTCTGTTATCGCTTTCCTCAAAGTGCCGCCGTTCATCGCGACGCTGGGCATGCAGACGCTGGTTTACGGCGCTTGCCTTGTGTATACGGGCGCGATTCCGATTGGCGGTCTGCGCAGCGATTACACGGGTCTGGCGACGGGCTACGTCGGTACGCGCATGCTGAGCAACCTGACGATTATCGCGATTTTCATCGGCCTGTTCATGTGGTTCTTGTATAACAAGACCCGCTACGGCAAGTATATGTATGCCATCGGCGGCAACGAAAATGCGGCTGAGGTTGCGGGCATCAATGTCAACAGAAGCAAGATTTTGATCTACATGCTGGCTGGCGCGCTCTATGGTCTGACCGGTTTCCTCGTCTGCGCGAAGTCCGGCGGCTGCTCGGTCAATACCGCGCAGGGCTGGGAGCTTGAAGCCATCGCGGGCTGCACCATCGGCGGCGTTTCCGTCAACGGCGGCGTCGGCACGATTCCGGGCATCCTCATCGGCGTTCTGGTGTTCGAGGTGTTGAAGATTGTTCTCCAGTTCCTCGGCGTGGAATCTTCCTACACCTACATTGCGCAGGGTCTGGTTATCATTATCGCTGTTGCGCTTGATCTGCGTAAGTATCTGGCGAAGAAGTAAAAAAGCCCCCTTTGAATCCGCCGCGTGTCATGCGTGGCGGATTTTTGGATTCGAGAAAGGAATAATAGGATGAGCGAAGAAAAAAAGTCCAAAAAGAAAATTGATGAAGCGATGGTTGATAAAATCGTGGAAGAAACCAAACAGCAGAAAAATCTCAAAGAACAGATTTACGATAGAATCAACATCCCGCTCCCCGTGCTTGATGTGTTTATTGTGGTTTGCATGGTTGCGCTCGCGGCGATCCTCATTTTCTGCCGCACAAAATAAACTGCGCTTTATGTCGAATTGAAAACGAGAATAATTCTCAAAAACTTTTCAAAATCACTTGACAAACAGAAGAATCGTGGCTATAATGATGATACAGATTCTCACTGAGCGAGGTGATAAGCGATGAAAGCCAAGATCAGCGCACAGGCGCAGACGGTTCTTGATATCTTGGCCGCGAAGCGCTGTCACCTCACCGCCGACGAGATTCTGGAAGGCCTGGACGGTATCGGAACGGCGACCGTCTACCGCGCGCTGGATCACCTGAGGGAAATGGGGCTGATTCGCAGGCTCTCCCTCGGGAAGAAAAGCGCGGTATACGAATATATCCGCACCAATCACATGCATTTCGTGTGTGAACAGTGCGGAAGCGTGTACGATATCGAGGCGGATTTTACCGGCATGGCGGCGGAAGCCGCGAAATGCTGCGGGCACCGCGTCAACTGGTGCGAGGTAACGGCTCACGGCGTCTGCAAGGACTGCCTGAGCAGGCAAAAGGCGTCAACCGGCGAGGGCTGAGCGTTTAACGGCTCCCGGCGGCTCAACAGAGAACAAAAATGTTAAGGAGGAAACAGGTATGAAAAAGTGGGTTTGCACGGTTTGCGGTTATGTTTGGGAAGGCGAGAACCCGCCGGAGAAGTGCCCGCAGTGCGGCGTTCCGGCCAGCAAGTTTGTCGAGCAGAAGGGTGAGCGCGCTTGGGCGGCCGAGCATGTGGTCGGCGTGGCCAAGGGCTGCCCGCAGGAGATCCTCGACGGCCTGCGCGCGAACTTCGCGGGCGAGTGCAGCGAGGTCGGTATGTATCTGGCGATGGCGCGCGTCGCGCATCGCGAGGGCTACCCGGAGATCGGCCTCTACTGGGAGAAGGCCGCGTATGAAGAGGCCGAGCATGCGGCGAAGTTCGCCGAGCTGCTGGGCGAGGTCGTGACCGACTCCACCAAGAAGAACCTTGAAATGCGCGTTGAGGCCGAGAACGGCGCGACCGAGGGCAAGTTTGAGCTGGCGAAGCTGGCCAAGCAGCATAACCTCGACGCGATCCACGACACCGTGCATGAGATGGCTCGCGACGAAGCCCGCCACGGCAAGGCGTTTGCGGGACTGCTCAAGCGGTACTTCGGCAAGTAAGAAATTCAGATATTGTTTGAAAAACGAGGGTTGCATCTTGAAAGAGGTGCAGCCCTCTTTTCGCGTAGAGTGGTACAAAAGTTGTACGCTAGGTTTCAAAATGCGTGAAAAAAGGGGCGAAAACAGCCCGAAGTGGTACATCGAAGAAGTGGTACATATTTCGTGGCTACATTATAGCATGGAACTTGTAAACGAAAACAGAACATCTTGATTGATTTTACAGGCATTTTTTCAACAATAGCAGAACAAATTGGATACATCTTTTGATAGAGCGACGGTCAAAAAACCATCGCTTTTTTTCGTTTTCGCATCGGAAAATAAAAACATAGTACAATAAAACGACTGGTTATTAAAAGGGCTATCGTATAATGTAATCACAACGAAGGGAACAAAAGCCCGAAAGAAAAATGAAAAGCCCAAGAGGGCAGAAAGAGGAAAACATTATGGCGAACATTATCATTAACGAAAAGAAGCGTACTATCGAAATGAGCAAGAAGGATTACGCCAGCGCTTGTAAGTTTGGAACGGAAAAATATAAGGAGTTGCAGGAAGCGCGCCGCGCCTATCCTAATTATCGAGTCATTGCAGTTAAGAGCAAAGTTTCTGGCGCGAACGTCTATAAGGGATTGACGTATAGCTTCATGGAGAAATACATTATGAATCATGATGATGAGGAGAAAACTGCAATGAAAGAGTATTTGGATATGAAGGATAAAGCCAAAGAACTTAGAGTGGGTTCGGACGCTTATCGGTACATCAGAGAATGGTTTATTGAAAAGTATCCCGAAATTGAAGAATATCACAAAGAGATGGAGCAAAAGAAAAAAGAACGTAAGGAAAAGCGTGAGGAAGAAATGGAAGCGAAGCGCAAAGAGCATCGCAATAAACTGCTTGGAAATGTTGCCTGATGGCAGGAGGATAAGACAATGACGAATACATTGAAACTGAATCATGAAAACCGCACGATTGTTATGGATAGAACTTTTGCTAAATATGCGGAAGATACAAGAAGCAAGGAATATGCACATCTTCAGCAGGTGCGTCGGGACTATCCGACTTATCAGGTGATTCAGCGCCATATCAAAAGAAAAGAAGATAAAAGGACATACAAGGGGCTGACTTATTTATACATGGAAGATTACATTCTAACGCATGGAACAAAAGAAGAAAGAGAAAAGAATTATCGTGAGTTTGAGGAAATCATATTGATTTCAAAGTGCCATAGCCAAGCGTTCCGATATCCTGTTGTTAAAAGTTGGTTTCTTGAAAGGTATCCTGAAATTATGGAATTTGGATTGAAAGAAAAGGAGGAAAACGTTATTCTTCAAATGCCTAAGAACAATGAAGATGAAATTGTAGAAAAGAAATATGCTTAATAGTTGGAGAAATTTTCACCAAAGGTTGATGCGAATAAGAAAAAATATATTACATGCATCAACGTTTGACGATTTCGGAAGAAAAATATGAAACAATTAGAATTACGGACTTATACAAGAAAAGAAATAGCGGAAATCACTGGATATGAAATCACAAACAGTAATTTTTCACGAAATGTAAAAGGCACTCTAACGAAGTGGGGATATGTTTTTCAATGGAAATACGGAGGAAATGTAACAATAAAAGAAATGCCAAGCACAGTGGAAGAAAAATTTCGTGAGTTGATGATTCGGCTGTTTCATTTTGATATTCAAGTAGATGAAGTGGCATTTGCCTGCATGATGTTTGCATTTTGTGAAGATATAGAAGGATTTTGTTCAATGCCGTGGGATAGTCGGATTGAGTTGCTGAACACAATGTTTGACTGCGAGTTTTGCAAAAGCAGTTTATCTCGATGGGTGAGAAAATTGCTTCAAACTGACCATTTATATAAAAGCAGTAGCGTAAGATATTGGAAAACTTATATCAAAAATAATGAGAAGGTGCGTGAACCTGTAGAAGATGGAAGTGAAGAACTGGAAGCATATAAAACTGAAAGGAGAAATTTTCTTGATGAGAGAGAAAAAGAGGAAATTGGTTTCAAAAAAGCATATGGAATGTGGATGAAAATGCATTGGAACCAATATGGATGCTGTTATTATGGTTGTTCATATTTTGGACTGAATATCCTTGCGGAAGATGCTGAAATTCTTTATTCAGCTACCTATGCTATTGCGCAAAAGCACATGAAATAAGAAAGAAATTGAAAAGGAGATTACAACTCTATGAAAATTAAGCTCATTCCCGAAACCCATGATGAAGAAAAGATTGCTGAAATCCGAAAGATGAAAGAAACCTTGAATGATGATGATTTCTTTTATCAGTTGCGCTGTTTGGTTCGACATGATGAAAAGAACTTTGACGCAATTTATTACGCTACACCAAACGGCGCTGAGCTGTTGGCGGAGGTGGAGAACTATCTTCACGACCATCTCATTTATGAAGTGCGTGATTACTACGCCGCAAAAATGGCTGGTCATGATTACTGATTTTTGCTAAAATTAAAAAATGAGCGAAGGAGCAATTCACGTTCCTTCGCTTTTGTTATTGGTTTCGAGCAGGCGGTTAATCAACCCCAAGAGCATCAGTAAATCGGCTTCATTTAACTGTTTCATCCCGCTGACCGCCTTTTGAATCAGTTCGGGGTTTTGCGTCCCCTCATCAAAAAACTGCGCGGGGGTTAAGCCGAAATAATCACAGATAGCGAAAAACTCCTTGAGCGGCGGAAGCGCTTTGCCCGACGAGATGTTGTAGACATAGCCGCGACTGTGCCCCAAATCATAACTCATCTGGTATTCTGAAACGCCCTTTTTTAGTCGAAGCGCGGTTATCCGCTCACGGACAAAATCTTCATTCATCGCTATCACCTCTTGATTCAATGATAGCGGACTTCCGAAAAGAATTAGTCGAATAATTTTTGTCTATTCTCGTTGAATAGACATTTATTTTATGTTATAATTCAAACAACGTCAACGGATTGTAGTTAAAACGAAAGGAAAGAAACAAAAGGGGGAAACAAGAATGACTGAACGGTTAAAAAACGAATATCAAAACCTGATAAATCGGTTGAAATTGCCTGAAAACAAGGAACTTTACGACAAATACAGCCTGCATCCCAAGAGCTCCAAAGAATCCGCTGAGATTTGGGATGTAATGCGTAAAATTCACGGAACATATGAAAAAATAAAATTGGGGTGCGATAATAGCGCGCTTGAAGAAGAGTCGCTTTTGCGCTTTATCAAAGAAGCACATCAGTTGTTAGACCAGAGCGGTTGGGCAAGAGAATAAAGGAGGAACATACGATGAGTTTATATCGTTGCGCTGTGTGCGGCAGTCCTAATGTCGTCAAAATTGAGAAAAATGATGGTTTCAGTTATTCAAAAGCGCTAGCAGGAACGGTTGTGTTTGGCACGGTTGGCGCTGTGGCAGGTATCAATGGCAAGAAATCCTGCGCTTATTCCTGCCCTGACTGCGGAACAACGCTGCCCCAGCCGATGGATAGCGTCACAAAAGAAAAAATTGATTTGGTTATGACAAACCCCGATGTGCTTGTGCCGGTATTGTATCCTAATATTTATAATCAATATTCTTACCTGTATAAGCAAAGAGAAAAACAACGGGAATTAGAGTCTGCTCAAAGAATTGAAAAATATGCTTCCTGCCCAATAGATTATTCTAACCCGCTTAATATCTCAGCGGATGATTTTATCAAAGCTCAAAACGTGTTTAAAGAAGCGTGCTTACAGCTTCAAAACTGTTTTTACAAACTCTGTGATGAATCAACTTCTATCCCAAAAGCACGCAATGAAATTAAGGATATGAACGTCATCTCCGAAGGATTACATAATTTAAGAACGGTTGTTTATGGTATTCCCATTTATTCTTCACTTGTCGATAAGTATAACGGTAAAATCGCTTTTTTTCTGTATATCTTTATGGAAAATGGCAATGAAATGACGGGAAATGAATTTTATACACAAGTGAACAATAATTCAATTTATAAACAAATCTATTCTGTGCTATGTGGAGAGAGTTTCCGTAGAGACCAGCAAGCATTTGGGTCTACGCGTTCTGAAAAAGAAATATGGTTTAAATCACTTACGTTAATGCTACGAGCTGTGAATCTTTTCATAAAAGGTCGTATGTCTTGGAACTGTTCAATTGACCTTGATACGCCCGTTCAACTGCGCTTTAAACTCATCAACGAATCGCTTTACATTGTTAATCCTGTATCTGCCGAAGAACAATTTAAACAGGACATTCCTGAACTCGCCAATCAGATGTCCGAAGCAGAAAAAGATATTGAACAGCTTAAAACCAATATAGCAGCGCTAAATCATTCTGTGCCTACGCAAACGGAAACTGATGCCCAAACAAGCATTAATGAGTTACAACGTAATAATACTGAAATAGATGAACAAATTACAAAACTTCATAAAAAAATCTTTGGCAAAAAGAAAGCGGCTATAGAAATACAGAAACTTGAAGAAAAAAAGCAAACGAATCAAAAACAGCTTTCTGACCTAGACAATGTTATCAGAAATGCAAAGCTACTACGTGTAACTGGCGTGATGGAAAAGAAATCCGCGATAGAGGAACAACTTTCAAAGGCTAATCACGATTTGGAGGAAATGGAAAAACAGAAATCGGAATATATCCAGCAATATCCTGAATGGATTTGTCTCGCCGGACCGGATGCTGAAAATCAATAAGATGATTGACCCTCTTTCCACTTCGGAAAGAGGGCTTTCTTTATCCAACCATCTTCAAATATTTATAAACTGTCGGTCTGCTCAAATCACAAATCCGCGCGAGTTCGCTCACATTCATCTGACCTGCGATATATGCGGGATAGTGCTTGTAAAAAATCGCAGGGATATCATCCTTATTTGTGGGTCTGCGCCCGACCTGCCGCCCCTTTGCTTTGGCGTTTGCCATTCCGCTTTTTACTCTTGCTCGGATAATCGACAATTCCAATTCAGCGAAAACCGCGCTCATTTGAATAAACGCTTGGCTCATTGGGTCGATTTGACCGTTGCGGCAATCAACAGTAATCGAGCCGACAATGACCAGCCGCAACCGCTTTTGTTTGATGATATCCACGATTTCACAAAGCTGTTTAGTCGAGCGCGTTAGGCGGCTGACCTCTAATGTGATAATGGTATCGCCCACATTCGCCGCTTCAAGGAGCATATGGAGGTTTTCTTTTACTTTTGCGTCGCCGTGTTCAAACTCAAAAATGACTTTTTCTGCCCCCGCGCTTTTCAGCTCCCTGATTTGTCTGTTGATATCCTGCTTATCCTCATTGGTGGAGCATCGCGCATAACCATAGACCATTTTTCGTCGTTCCCCCTGTCAAATCAAACAACTGATTTCCTTTACAGAATTTCGTGCTGGATTTTTCCCGCTTTTCAGGCACAAAAGGCGCAAAATCTGTAAAGGAAATTCAAGCTGGGCTTTACTTTACAATAAGCGCTTGATACACCTGAACGCCATCGCGGAAACCCTGTTTATAGGCTTTAACCGCTAATTCCTGTGCGTATGCTGTGCTGTTGTCCGTTCCATCCAATTCGCGCAATGCCGAAGCAAATTCAGGGTATTGGGCTGGATTCTGCGTCATTTCTATTTCGATTTGGTCAATGCGTCTGCGCGCGATTTCATCAACCGCATTTTTGAAGAATGATTTCATATGCTTTCCTCTTTCTTAAAGAAATGAGCGGGAGTTATGCTCCCGCAAGAATGAGTTCAACGGCTTTTTCTGCCTTGCCAGACGCACTGACGATAAATCGCTTATCATTCTTCAAAACATTCAGCCAGCTTTGAACATATGCTGTGCTGTTGCGGAAACTCTTTTCGGTTTCCAGCCCTGCGTGATTGACCAATGCCGACGCGCCAATTTCGGCGACCAATTCTTCCTTGCTGTATTCCTCATTGCCGAAATGCGCGGTTTGAGTTAGGCGGTTCAGGCGATTATTGTGTCCTGTGCTATGAACCATCTCGTGAAACGCTGTGCTGTAATATTCAGCGGTTTCGGTAAATTGGCTCATCATCGGAAGAACAATCGTATCATTGGAAGGACGATAGAACGCTTTATCTCCCTCTTGATGAATGAGCATCACACCAGCCCGTGCGCAATAGTCGGAAATAAGGCGTTCGGCTTCTTTATTGGGTTCAGCGCTGTGTGCCAAGGGCTGAATATGTTTCGCGGTAATTCCTTCGCATTGGTCGATGTGGAACACGTTGTAATAGCGAAGCAGGGGGACTTGCTTTTCTTCTTTTGTGTCCTCACCTTCAACCGTCAGGAACTTCCAGAACACAACCATATGCGATTTTTCACCTTTGCGAACGCGCCCGCCTGCGCTTTGAATCTGTTTGAAGGTCAGGTATTCGCCTGCCTTGCCCAACAGCATTTGATTCAGCAGGGAATAGGGCTTTCCTGTTGCGTAGGAAATCGCCGCGCCACAGGCAACCCACGGCTTACGCCAAGGAATAACGCCCTGTTCCAACTGATTGATGATACGATTTGTGATTTCTGCGTAAATATCCATAATTCTTTGCTCCTTTTGATTGAAGGGAGCAAGGAAAGTGTGGTAGAATATCCTTGCTCCCGTTGGTCCTTGGTAGGTGCTGATGTGGGCGATGAGCCGAACGTTGTGGTAGATGTTCGGCTTTTTTAGTTGATGGTGAATCGGCACGTTCTGGTTTCTTTGGTATATGCCTTTGCCAATTCAGGATTTGCCTTTTTGAACGCTGTGCTATCGAAGCGCGTTCCTGTGACGACCTTCCAAGTCATTTTGTAATCGCCTGCTGTCAGCGTTTCCGCGCCCTGTTGCGCCATTTCATATTTGATTGCGTCCTCAATAGCGGTTTTCATCGCTTCCAGTTCCTCAATCTCTTTGCGAACTTCCATCAGTTCGCGCGCCTTGGCTTCCAATTCGTTGATGCTCATTGTTTTGTCCTCCTTTTGTTGTTGGGGTTTGTTCTTGTTCCTTACGAGCATTATTATACTACGAAATTCGTAATTCGTCAATACTAAAATCGTAAATTCAATACGAAATAAGTAATTTCTTTCAAATTTTCGTATTGAAACATTCCGTTTTTCGTGATACAATCATCAAAAGAAAGAGGTGATGAAAATGATAAAATTCAAAGCAAAGGTTCTTCTTGCTATCAACGAAATGACGCAAAAGGAACTTGCGGAAAAAACAGGTATTCGCCCGCCTACTGTTTCTGCTATTTGCACTGGAGCTGTAAAGCACTTACCAATTGAAGCGTTGAATAGGATATGTGCCGTTCTTAATTGTCAGCCAGGGGATTTAATGGAATATATTCCTGATGAGGAATAAAAAAAGTGAGGGTTGCCTTGCTACTGCTGCTCGGCAACCCCCATTGTGTCTAGGGCGTATGTTCTGGGCAGAAAAAAATTCGCTTTTCAAATATGCCCCCTGTCTGGTCTACATTCCCGCTAAATTTAATTTGAAATCGACTTAACGGAATACTTTTTGAAGATGTTTGAAAAGGTCGTCTATGGTTTTCTTTGCCTGTTGAACGGATTTTTTATCCACCTCAACCCTAACTTGGTTGCTGTCCAACACCTGTTGAATCATAGAAGGAAGCTGTTCTTTCACTTCTTCTGCGCGTCCTAAAGAAACTGTGTCCGCATAATCACAAAATTCCTGAATGTGCGGCGTATGGTTGGGGTTCTCTCCGTTCAAAGCGTTTTTCATCTACATAGTGTGCCGCTGCATATTGGCACGTATTAAATTGCTGTTCATGTTAAATCGTCCTCCTAAAAATGTTTTGAGCTGAGCAAACCTTTTAGGTTTGCGAATAAGTGGATAACAACAGCCGTGAAACGGATGTTTTATCCACGCCGTTCCCCTGCCCCTGTGCGTCAGCATAGGGGCGGAGTATCTGACGAAGCAAAGCCGAAACTGTCACATTGCGTTCTTTAGCAATCGAAATGAGTTGCGACTTTTGTTGTGTGGACAATCGAAATGTTATAGTATTCATTTTTCACACTTCTTTTTTTCAAAATAGGAGCAAAACCGTCATCGTCTTGCCCTTCTATAAGGAATGAAAAAATGTAAGACACGCTTACACGGTTTTACCCAACGGAAAAATCACCAAAGGCTGATACAAATAACAGATAAAATAAGGATATCAACCTTTGATGATTTTTGGTATAATGGAAAAAGAAAATAGGAGGTGAGAAGATGGCACACGGAAAACGCCCGAATCAGAAATTGAAGCCGTATATTGTTTATCAATACCTTCTTAAAAATACGGATGAAAATCATGTTGTGTCGGGTCAGGATATCGTGGAGTATCTGGCAGAAAATTATAATTTGCCATCTGAACGCCGTTCCATCTATGAGGATATCAAGGAAATCAATCGAATTAACCTGATGATGGAAGAAGAATGTAGCAATGTCGAAGAAGCCGACGCGATGCTTCAAGAAGATGAGGAAGCAAAGACTGTTGTTTATGACCCGCATCAAAAAGGGTTTTATGTGAAGCAACGGCACTTTGATTTGAATGATATTCGTCTGCTGGCGGAATGTGTATATTCAGCGAAGTTTGTCAATGAAGGACAGGCGAAGCGCTTGGTTGAGGTGCTGTGTGAGTTTGTCAGCGATTCACAGGCGGAAAAAATACGGCATGATGTTTTTCTGACTGACCGTATAAAGACAAATAATAAAGGTGTTTTGAATAACGTTGCGATTATCAATGAAGCAATGAGCCGAAAAATGGACGGCAAGGAGCATGTGCCAGAAAAAATCAGTTTCAAATATTTGAAGTATACCATCACCAATGTGAATCAGCAGGTTGAACGGCGTAAAGGGGATAGGTATGTTGTCAGCCCGTATAAACTGCTTATCAATGATGGAAACTATTACTTGATTGCTTTTGTTTCCGACAAAAAGAAGATGCGTACATACCGCATTGATAGAATGAAGGAAGTTACACGAATAGGTGAACCGCGCGAAGGTGAGTCTGAATTTGAAATGATGGATATAAAAACCTACGCGCAACAAACCTTTGGTATGTACAGCGGTAAGAAAAAGAGGGTATCTATTCGCTTTATCAACCCGCTATTGGATACGGCAGTAGAACGATTCGGAACAAAGGATGCGGAATATTCAATGGAAGATGAGCGCCATTTTCGAGTGAACGCGACGGTTGAAATCAGCGACCAGTTTTATGGATGGCTGTTGGGCTTTGGCAAAAGAGCAAAACTTCTTTATCCAATGGATGAAGTAGAAAATTTCAAAGCGTATGTTCAAAAAATTCAGGACATGTACGAATAAAGATAGACCAGCGACATGGATTGTCCGCTGGTCTTTGAGTTATAATTGATTAAGGTTGTTGCGCAATAGTTGAACGCTGTCCTCTGAAACAGCCAGATAATAGCGCTGCGTGGTGCGTATATTTCCATGCCCCATTTGTTTACAGAGAAGATGTGTCGGCGTGTTGAGTTCCGCCATCATTGTTCCGTATGTGTGACGAAGGTAATGGTATTTGAAGAAGATTCCCAATTTGCTTTTGATTTCGCGCGATGGATATTTGAAAGAATTAACGGTTTGGATTTTTCCATTGGGTAAGCAATTCACCAGTTCGGTCGATGAGATGAATTTTCCATCAAGGTCTTCAATCATTCGCTGGTTTTGATGTCGTATGCTGGCAAAACGAACCTCATCTATTTTGCGCTGTTCTGCTTTTTGACGAAGATGGTTCAAAATGGTATCGCTGAGTTGGAGCGTGCGTTTGGAGTTTCGGGTTTTAGGCGGGACTAATTTGATAAGACCATTCTGATATTGCTGTTGTCGGTCAATGTAGATTGTCCCATGCTCCAAATCGACATTGCTCCATTTCAGCCCGAAACATTCATTGATACGCAGACCGCAATAACGCCCCAAGAGATAAGCCGTTTCCGCATTGGTATCCCGAAAATAATCATCTAAGATAACGAGTTCGGATTTGGAAAAGGAAATGATTTCATCATCTTCATCACTTTTTTGTTTAGGCATGTGAATTTTCGTATTTTTGTTGACACAAAGCATATTATAACTGTCTACATCCAGATAACCCCTTGAATACGCCTGACCAAAGAACAGGTAGAACATTTTCAAAAAGGATTCGACATAACTATAAGCGTATTCATTTTCATAATAGAGTTCCGCTAAATAATCATTGACTTCGGCAACACTGATTTCATCGACATATCGTTTTCCAAAGCGTTTGGAAAGATGATTAACCCATAGACTGTCTTGCTTTTGCATAGTTCGGTAAGCCCTATCACGTCTGCCTGTTGCACAAAATTCATCAAACACTTCTTTGATGGTGCGTCTGGCAGGCTTGGGACGAATTGTTTTTTCAGTGCGAAGGGCAATAATAGCTTCTTCTCTTGCTTTAATGGCTTCCCGTTTGGTTTTGAGTTTGTTGCCCATTAAATCGGTGGATTTTCTGCGTGGAAGTTTTTTCCCATTGATGGAGAGAGTGAATCGGTATTCCCAGAAACCATCAGGTCTTTGATATACGCCTGTTGAGTTTGCAGTACTCATTTTAGCCTCCGAAGATGTACTAAAATTGTACGCAACTTCTTAAAAGATGTACGACTTTTGTTTGAAGGATGATGGAAAGATGAGTGAATTTTTTAAACAATATCAGGATTTTTTGGGCAGATGGCGCGCGACGAAGCCCGCCACGGCAAGGCGTTCGAGGGTCTGCTCAAGCGGTACTTCGGCAAGTAAGAAATTCAGATATTGTTTGAAAAATGAGGGTTATCTCCGAGAGGGGATGACCCTTTTTTTGATGGGGCGGCATAAAAAATCCCCGCCGCCCTTGTTCAGAGCGGCGGGGTGAATCTGCGGCAGAAAACGGGTTACAGCCCCATCTTTTCGACGTATTCCTCCAAACACCAGCCGTTTTGCGTGATGACGGCGGCGGCCTCTTGGCCGACATAGCGGAAATGCCAGCTCTCGGCGACAAAGCCTGTCAGCTTCTGCTTTTCGGCGGTGAAGCGGACGATGAAGCCGTATTCCGCGCAGTGCGCGTGGAGCCACTTCTGCTGCTGTGTGCCGGTGAAGCTCACGCCGGGCACGGTGATGTCAAAGGCGAGGCCAGTCTGGTGTTCGCTCGTTCCGGCGGGGGCGACGGTGTTGTAGGTGGCGGACAGGCAGCGGTCGCGAGACCAATCCGGGTTGTTCTTCCGGTATTTGGCGACGGAGTTATCCACCAGCTTCTGCTGCTCGCTGTACGTGCGATAGGCAGAGGAAATCTGGAAATTGGAAACACCGTCGGCGATGGCGGCGGAGAGCATCTGCCCCAGCGCTTCGGTGGCGGTTCGGTCGGCCTTTGTGCCGGAATACTTGACCTTCACGATGTCGGCGGAGAGCACGTTTTCAATCGTCACCAGATCGGTCGGCGCGTCGTTCTTGCCGAGCTTGTGCTGACGGTTGACCAGAATCAGGAAATCGGGCTTCGGCGCTTGATCGGCGGAAAGCGCGCTGCCGCTGTAGAGCAGCTCCTGCGTCTTTGCGCCCGCCAGACCGTCGGCGCTCAGACCGTTGACGGCCTGAAACCGGGTGACGGCCTCCTGCGTGTTTGCGCCGAAGGTGCCGTCGGCCGCGTCGGCGAGATAGCCCAGATCAATCAGCGCCTGCTGGAGCTTTTTAACGTCATCGCCGGTGGAATTTTTTTTCAGCGTCCGGGTCGGAACGGCGGTCGGGGCGGGGGTGCCGGTGGGCGCGGCGGTCGGCATGGGCGTGATCGGATTCGGGGTCGGGGTATCGGGAATCAGGTTCGCGCCGCCGTAGCCGTATTGCGCGCCGAACGGGGCGTAAACCGCCGGCGTGGGCGTGATGGTCGGCTCGGGGCTGGGCGTGGCCTCGGCGCTCGGCACGGCGGTGGCGTCGGCCAGCGCGTCGAGGTTGGGCGCCTGTAAAAAGGTGGTCATCAGGGCGCTGACCAGCACGACGGCCAGCAAAATGCCGCTGGCCGCAAGCAGCCTGCCGTAAGGCTGCCGCCTGTTTGGCACATCAGAGATTGCGCGAGATCGCCTGCGTGAGCGAGAGCTTGATATTTCGCGAACTTCGGCGGAGGTGAAGGCGGGCTCAGCCCGCTTGGATGGATCGGAAATTGCGCGGGATCGCCCGCGTGAGCGAGAGCTTGATATTTCGCGAACTTCGGCGGAGGTGAAAGCGGGCTCAGCCCGCTTGGGGGATGGACGCATGCAAGTCTCCTTTCCGGCGGTCAGAATATCCAACCGCCCGCCTCAATTTGCGCGTCGGCCCACGCGCGAAGCTGCGCTGTCGCCGTGTCCAGCGTTTCGCGGTCGGCAACGACGTTTTCGCCGCGCGCAATACATTCGGTGATCGCGTCGTTGATCCACTGGCCGTAGTGCAGCGCGTCTTTGTAGTTGTTCAGGTCGAGCACCCAATCCGCGCGCGTGGTGAAATCGTACATCGTCACGTTTGTAAAACCGCTCAGCGCGTCGTAACAGAGCGAACGGAGGGCGAGCATGCTCTCGATCGTGCCCTTGCTTTCCATCGTCGCCCACTCGGCGGCGGAATACGGCGGGAAAAAGATGTCGAATTGCGTTTCCGGGTGCGCGGCGACGTAGGTGAGCAGATGCGCGTCCAAATTGGCCTGCGCCTGCCGGATGTAAGCGTCCGCGGGCAGCGGATTTTCCGGCGCGGTGAAGCGGGCGGTATACAGCGCGACGGGGCCGTATTCATCCTGCCCCGCCCAGCAATACATGCTGTCGCGGATGGAGTCGTCCTGCTTCTGCCCCCATGCGCTCAGGCAGCGCGGCAGGAACGTGGCCAGCACGCTGCGGTTGAGCCAATAGGATACGTCGTTGAGGAGGCTGTCGTCATAGAGATACAGCGGCACGTCGCTGCCGGTCTGGTCGAGCCGGGCGATGAAGGAATAGACGTCCAGCCCGTAGACGATGCGGCGCATGTCGTGCGTGCGGAAGGCCAAATCCATCAGCAGCGCGTGGTTATAGGCCGTTCCGGCGGAGGTGCACAGCTTGATAAAGCGGCCGCCGAGCAGCGAATCCATCTGCGACGGCCGGAAATTCTCGGTCACGGATGTGCCGACGATGGCGCTGTCGTATGCGTAGCTGCGCGCAACGCCCGCGTTGGCGTAGACCTGCGTGGTTCTGTCAATCGGCGGCAGATAGCGCGTCGCCGGACGATACACCTGAAACGGATCAATGACGATCACCGTCAGGCTGATGGCGGCGATTGCGGCGAGCAGAAGCGCAAGGCTCGCAAGCGCCCAAGTTTTTCGTTTCATCAATACTTTACCGAAAACAGGGAAAAAGCGGCAGGGGCGCGGGACGCGCGCCGGGAAAGCGTTTAGAGATTAACGTCAGAAGTTAAAGTACAGGAATACGCTCACGCTGGAAAGCGACAGGGTGCAGTAGAGAATCATCAACACGGTGGAAATGGAATTGCAGACGGTCGGGCGGAAATCCATCGTCTTTTCGTAGGTGTTGCGCAGGCCGAGGCAGGCAAACAGCGACGCGGCATACCAGATCATCATATACACCGCGTTGCCGTCCGGATGGAAGCCGCCGGGCAGGGCGAACGCGGAGGTGATGGAATCGCGCAGCGGTCCGAAGTTCATCGTCAGCATGGCTTTGACGATGGCCAGCGCGTCGGCGAGGCTCGTCGCGCGGAAGAACACCCAGGCCACGACGATGAAGCCGAAATTGATCATCCATTGCAGCGCCGGGTGCAGGCCGTCATACGGCTTGCGGAAGAGGCGGTAGAGCACGCTCGCCGCCCCGTGCATCAGCCCCCAGAGCAGGAAGAGCCAGCCCGCGCCATGCCACAGGCCGCTGAGCAGGAAGACGATCATCAGGTTGACGCAGGTGCGCGCCAACCCTTTCCGACTGCCGCCGAGCGGGAAATAGACGTAGGTGGTCAGAAAGCGGGAGAGCGTGACATGCCACCGCTGCCAGAATTCGCGGATGTTGAGGCTCTTGTACGGCGAATTGAAGTTGATCGGGATTTTGATGTTGAACATCAGCCCCACGCCGGTCGCCATATCGCAGTAGCCGGAAAAATCGAAGTAGAGCTGGAGGGTGTAGCCGATGGCGACGAACCACGCCTCCGCCGTGTTGAGCGTCAGCGCGTCGGCAAAGCCCGCCTCGACCGCGACGGCGAACGTATCGGCGATCACCACCTTTTTCACCAGACCGCGCGCGAAAGCGTACAGGCCGGGAGCGAAATGATCGAAGTTGAAATGGCGGTTTTTCACATCCGCAAACTGCGGCACAATTTCGCTGTGCAGCACGATCGGCCCTGCGATGAGCTGCGGGAAGAACGTGACGAAGAGCGAATAATCCAGAATGTTGTAGCGCGGAACGGTGCGCTTGTAGCTGTCGATGACGTAGGAAAGCTGCTGAAAAGTGAAAAACGAAATGCCCAGCGGCAGCGCCAGATGGTTGAGCGTCAGATGCAGGCCGAATGCGCCGTTCAGGTTTTCAAAGAAGAAATCGTGGTATTTGAAGTAAAACAGCACGCCGAGGTTGAGGAAAAGCCCCAGCAGCATCAGCGGCAGACGGAGGGCTTTTTTTTGCTGGGTGAGCATCAGCTGGCTGAGCGCGTAATTGATCAGGATGCTGCCCGCGATGATCGGCACATAGCTCGGGTTGTTGTAGCCGTAGAACAGAAACGAGGCCAGCACGAGGAAAACCTTGTTGAGATGGATTTTTTCCGGCAGTCTGCCCAGAAGAAAATAACCAAGCAGCGTCAGCGGCAGAAAGGCCAGCATGAAGACGTAGGAATTGAACAGCATGGCGGTCGGTGCTCCTTTTCAAAAATCAAAACGGCCATTCTCCGGCGGAGACGATCTGATTGACGAGGCTGCGGATCACGTCGTTGTCAGCCTCAATCTGGGCGGCGCCGGTGACGCGGTTTTCTCCGGCGGCCATGGCCTCGGCCATCGCGTCGTTGATCGCGCCGCTGTAATGCCGCGTATCAATGTAGTTGTCAAGATCGCAGATCCAATCCGCCCGCGCCTGAAAATCGTAAACCTGCACGTTGTCATAGGCGAGCAGCACCTCGATCAGCGCCTGCTTCTGGTGCAGATCGAGCTCCAGCGTGCCGTTTTCGTAGGCTTGATACCACGAGAGAAGCGAATACGGCGGGAAAAAGAACATGAACTGCGTATCGGGGTGCTGCTCGATATAAGGCAGGAAGTTGTGCTGCACGTTCATTTGAAATTGATAGGAAAGCGTCGGCTTTTCTCCGGCGTTGCGCTGCTCGACGCGGCGGGTGCTGAACGTAAACCCCGGAAGCACGGCGTCTTTGCCATAGGTGAACAGGTCGCTCCACCTGTACATGGTGTCTATCTGATCCGGGTCGCTTTGGCCGAGCGTCATCAGGCATTGGGGGATGTATTTGGCCAGCACGCCGGCGTTGAACCAATAGGCGACGTCGTTAAGCAGATCGTTGTCGTAGAGGTAATTCGGCGTTTCGTGATTGGGCGTTTTATAGAAGTAGGTCAGCGCATCCAGATCAATGCCGTACAGCACGCGGCGAACGTCGTGCGTGGAAAAGGCCAGCTCCATCATCTGCTTGTGATCGAAGGAGGAGCCGCCGTTGACGCACAGCTTGACGAACTGCCCGCCGAAAAGGCGATTCAGTTGGGAGGGACGAAAGTTTTCCGTCATCGAGGAGCCGATCACCACGCTGTCGTACGCGTAGTTTTTGGCGATGCCCGCGTTGGAATAGAGCTGCGTGCCGTTTGTAATCGGGGGGATGAACGCCGTCGCTTTGTGATACACTTCAAAGGGATCGATGATCGAGACGGCGGCAATCGTTCCGCCGACGCCCAGCGCAAGCAGCGATAAAGTCAGAGCGGCCCATTGCTTTCGTGTCATGGCGGATTCCTTTCTTACAATAAAAGAATTAAAGAGTGCGCGCAACCGCGGGCGAATCTCTGAGATTTGTTTAGAAAAATAAATGAAGAACGAACTTATCCCATATAGAATTATACACCAAGCCCCATGGCTTTGCAAGGCCGCCGCAAGCGAGAAGAACGACAGGATAAAAGTGCCTCTCCTCCCTTCGGGAGGAGAAGCATATCGCCGGTTTTCAGACTTCGGCAGCGAAAAAGACCCTAAAGAGCCACGCGCTCGATGCGGCCGCCGACGGCGCGCAGCTTTTCCTCAATGCCGCAATATCCGCGCTCGATGTGCCCGCCGGAGTCGTCCACCAGCGTTTCGCCCTCGGCACAGAGCCCGGCCAAAATCAGCGCCGCGCCCGCGCGCAGGTCGGTGGCGCGAACCGGCGCGCCGGTCAGATACGGCGTGCCCTCCACGACGGCGACGCGGTTTTCCACCCGGATGTGCGCGCCGAGGCGCGAAAGCTCGGCGGCATGCATGAAGCGGTTTTCGAAAATCGTTTCGAGAAATACGCTTGTGCCGGGCGTTTTGCAGGCGACGGCCATCATCGGGGCCTGCAAATCGGTCGGGAAGCCGGGGTAGACCATCGTGCGGATTTCAAAGGGCTGCTTGGCGCGGCCGAAGACCATCAGCCCGCCCGGCGTATCCTTGATATGTATGCCCGCTTCGCTGAGCTTAAAGAGCAGCGAGCGCAGGTGCTCCGCCCGCGCGCCGGAAAGCAGCAGCTCGCCCCCGGTGATCGCGCAGGCGCAGGCCATCGTGCCCGCCTCGATGCGGTCGCTGATGGGCTGCCAACTGACGGCGTGCAGCGCGCGAACGCCCTCGATGACGATGGTGGATGTGCCCGCGCCGCAGATCCGTGCGCCCATCGCGTTCAGAAACGCCGCCAGATCGACGATCTCCGGCTCCTTGGCCGCGTTTTCGATGCGCGTCGTGCCGCTGGCGAGCGTCGCCGCCATCAGCAGGTTTTCCGTCGCGCCGACGGAAGGCATATCCAGATAGATCACCGCGCCGCGCAGGCGGCCGGAGAGCGTCACGCCGCCGTGGTCAAATTTGACCTTTGCGCCGAGCGCGCTCATGCCCTTGAGGTGCTGATCAATCGGCCGCTGGCCGATGGCGCATCCGCCGGGCAGGGGAATCCGCGCCTCCCCGAGGCGGGAAAGCAGCGGCCCGAGCACCAGCACCGAGGCGCGCATCTTGCGTACATCCTCCTCATCCTGCGGATTTTGCAGCGCGCCCGCGTTTAGAACCAGCGCGTCGCCTTCTTTTTTCACGCTGCATCCGCAGGACGCGAGCAGCGCGCAGAGCGTCTTCACATCCGTCAGCTCGGGCACGCGCTCGATGCGCACGTCCTCGCCGGTCAGCAACGCGCCGCACATGATGGGCAGCACCGCGTTTTTGGATGTGCTGATGGGTATTTCTCCCATCAAGAAATGGCCTAAAACCCCTTATTTTATTAGATTTCTTGTTTGCTCGCGGCATAATTCGCGGCATAATTATTTGTATTGGCAGGATTGGCCGGAGAGAAGGGCGGCGTTATGCGTAGCGATTGCGTCCGCCACAGCGTCGCGTTTTTTGTCCATGGTGTGCTGATAGACACGGTTGAGCATGTCCAGCGTGGCGTGTCCCATACGCTCTTGGGCGTACTTGGGCGGGACGTTAAGGGCGGCCATGACGGAGGCGGCATAGTGCCGAAGGTCGTGGAAGCGGCCGGGAAGATTGAGCTTGTCCCGCAGGCGCATATAAGCATCTGTAATACCGGCGGGGGTCATGCCGGTGACGGTCTGCGGCGGCTGGTGGCCGAAGTTGCGGACGGCAGAGACGACGAGCGCATCCAGACCGCGAAGGACGCGGTTGCCGCTGCGGGATTTCGGGGCTTTGAGGATGTATTCGCCGTGCTCATCCATCGAGTAGGCTTTGTTGATGGTCACGGCGCCCACATCAAAATCGAAGTCATCCATGGTCAGGGCGGCGATTTCGCCGCGCCGCAAGCCCAGCGTGGCCGCAAGGACGACGGCGACATAGAGGTTGGTGTTGTGGGCGCGGAGATAGAAAAGCGCGCGCTGTACATCTTCATCCTGCGGGATAATCATTTCTTTGCGCTCGGCATCGGGCAGGATCAGTTTTCGCGTCGGCGGTTCAACGTCTGCGTGCTTCATAGCGGCGGAGAGAAAGCCCAGTTTGTTTCGGACGGTCTTTGGGGTTGCGCCGGACTGCACCCAGCTATTGACGACGGCTTGCAGATTGGAGCGTGTAATCTTGGAGAGCGGCAGGTCGAGCAGCGCGTCAAAGCCGTTTTTTTGCATGATGGCATAGCCCCGAATGGTGGAGGGAGAGCGCCCGGCGGCGCGGCAAGTCTCGATATACTTATCCATCGCCTGAGCGAGCGTCACACGCCCCGCCAGACGGGCGGAAAGGGCGCTCTCGCGGTTTTCGTCGAAGTCGGCGACCATTCGCATTACCTCTGCTTTCGTCGCGGCAGAGAGCGAAATATAGCGGTAGCCGCCGGAGGGCAGGCGCTCGCCGGTAGAGACGCGGGCGCGGTATCCAGTTTTCGTTTTCTCAATTTTCGGCATAAAAAATTCCTTCTTTCTTACGTTTGCAAAAAGAAGGAAGATGTGGTATAATTAAATCGTTCCTTCTCATTGCGATTCCTTTCTGTGTGGGATGGTTCTTTGCACCCTGTCCGTGTTAGCGCGCGGACAGGGATTTTTTTATTTTATAGCGTTAAAGTTCCACAGATATTTTGGAAAAGCGATCTATCAGAATCAGAAAAAGATTTATTGACGGTTGTAAATACGATCATAAACATATTGCTCCCGTCTTTTGTTGTGGTGTAATAAACAAGCCGATAATCGGTTTCGGTTGCAAGATGCATTTCGTATTCAATTTCGATAAAATTTGCATCGTTGATTGAACGGGTCGTATAAGACGTATTTACTGCTCCATGGTCGGAAAATTGGCTTGCAAGTCCTTTCGCTGCATTTTTTAATTCCAGCAGACTGACATCTGAGAAATTGATCGGAACAGTCATAGAACTATATGAAACAGTTACTTCGGTTTCGAAATTGTCAAATACGGCAAAGCAATCAGCGCCTTGACTTTCAATATAATCAATGACTTCGGAAGTTGATCCGCCAAGAACCTTTTGAGACAATCCGTTGTCAGGCATCCCGTCATAGAATACATAACAAGATTCTGGGAAGGAAATCGTCGCAGAAGAATCTCCAATCGGGCATTTCTGCCACTCGGCATACGAAGAAACGGACAGGGCGCACAGAACAAGAAAAAGAATCAAGCAAATAAAGCGTTTCACAAACATCCATCCTCCTTTTTTGTCGAAAAATACGTTGAATATACAGATATCAAAACAAAAGTGTGAACCTTTGTCGAAAAAGTTATAGCCACATAAAAAGTGGACTATACTATGACAAAGGAGATGGCAGCTATGAGAAGGAGCCGTCCGAAGAACGTTCCCGCCCACAGAGCGAGACGACCCGAAAAAGCGTTTGAGCAGGAAAGAAAGGAGATCGCCGCGATTGCAGAAATGCTAACCGACGGCGAAAAAATCTATTACCTGCTCGGCACGGCGAGATGTATGCTCGAATTGGAAATCGAGCAGCACCCACCTGTCACCTGATTTCCTTTTTAAGATAGGAAATCATTTCGTCCAGAAGCTCATCCGGCATATCTGAAATAAGCCGGAAGAGCTTCTTTTTGTTTTCGTTCAGCCCGAGCATCAAGCGGCCGATCCTTTTCGCATCCTCTTCGGATTCCTTGAGCTTCATTTCGCCTTCGCCGGTGCGCAACCAGTGTTCGTTAATTCGGAATTCTCTACATATAGAGAGAATGATTGCTTCGGTCGGCTGACGGTCACCGGATTCAAGCCTTGAAATGGTTGCGCCGGTTAGCCCGATACGTTTTCCAAATACTTCTTGGCTTGTATTTCCACAGGATTTTCGAATATCTTTGATTCTTTGTTCCATTTACTCACCTTCTTTCCTTTGAGGTAATACCATTTTATCACACATCCTTACCAAACGCAAGAAAAAACCAAAAAATATCTTGACAGATTTGCGTTTGGAAAGTATACTATTACCAGACGCAAGGAAAGGAGGGCGAGACAATATGACGGACGACGAAGTGCTCCGCGAGAAAATCTGCACCGAAGAGCTTAGATATGTAAACTCTGAGATTGTCGAGAATATGCCAAAGGAGATTTTCTCGGTGCTAAAAGGAAAAGGACTTTCGCTTAGTCAGGCAGAGGCAATGCTCGACTATACGAAAATCCTGATGCACAAGTTTATTCGGGTCTGATAGCGTCCAACAGCGGGCTGAAAGAATCAACGGAAATCAAAAAACCGTCAACGTTTTCGGGTACATCGGAGAAACTTCTTAGCCCGGATGCAATTTTGTCGGATACATCAGACGGCAGCGGGGCGTAACAACAGGGACAACTGATTTGTTTGCCAGACGGCAAAAACCCCGGTCGTATCTCAAACTTGCATCGGCAGTTATTGCATTTAACCTTAACCTTAAAATCCATAACATCACCCCCTTTCCTTATTTACAGTATAACACAAATTGGAACGGGGAGAAAGGAGGGAAGACGAATTGGAAAAGCAGCCGAAACCCATGACTACGCGCCGAATCTGCATCGCGCTCACGCCGGAAGTTGACCGGAAGATTGTTCAGCTTCGCAAGAAGCCGGAATATGAGCGCAAATCTCTTTCCGAGGTGGCGCGGATTATGATGCTTCGCGGGATGAAGATGGAAGAATAAAAAAGCCCCGTTGTGAAACGGCGGGGTCTCACAACGGGGTTGCAGGGTCGTTACTCCCTGCGATTGGACAGCACTGAACCGGCTAAACGCTTAGCCAGATCTTCTATGAAAAGCGCATCGAGTACAGATTGTACTTCGAGCCCAAATTCCTCCATACGCCTTCCGGCCAGAAGGTTGGAAGCCAGCGTTGCCAGTTCAGCGGATGTCCGAACGGAATTTTTCCCCATGTCTTCACCTCCTCCCTAAATAGAGTGAGGCGGACGACAGGGGCGGCGGGGTTGTAGGAAAAACCTACATTTCAATTATACAACGAATCAGTGTATAAAACAAGGGCGGAATGACGTAAGGAAAGGAGGGCGAGACAATATGGCGGACAAGACGGGGGACGCTATCATAATCGGAAACATTCGTCGGATTTTGATTGAAAAAGGCATTAAGCACGTAAAGGTCGCGGAGAACCTCGGAATGACGGGCAACTCGTTCAGCGGCATGCTGTCCGGCCGAAAAGTGATTCAGGCGCGGTACATTCCCATCATCGCCAAGACGCTGGGGTGCACCTGCGACGAAATCTTCCGTATTCCGGAAGAAAACAACAAAGCCGCGCAGTGATGCGCGGCGGAAAGGAGGAATATAACATGTCTTCCGAATGGCATAAAGATTTAGAAAAGCGAGCTTATAAGGCTTTGGATGCAAGCGAGAGCGAACGCGATCAGTGCGCTAAGTATGACTATCTTAACATCGTGACGGTGGTTCTTTTCAGAATCCTTGACAGTGTTCTCGCGATCCGTCAGGCGCTCTTCTTCGTGGCGGGCTCGTTCATCGGCTTCCTTTTGTCGTTCATCGTTCGCCAGATCATAAGCCTGTTTGCCGTCTGAGCTGGAGACGAAGAATTCTTTATCCAGAAATTGATCTGGAACGTAGTCTGAATAATTTGGATTCTCGGTCTTGCGTTCGATGTAATTAACCTTTTCCAGCTTTAGAAGATCGCAGTAATCATCTGTTGAAAGGCTGTCGTCGATGTACACACGTTCGCGCAGAACACGGCCAAGAAGATCGAATTGCCGATTGGTTAATTTCATAGAATTCTCCTTTGTTGTACGAATGTATTCATATTATACAACAAAAGGACACAGAAACGCAATCACCATTAAAGCCGGAAAGGAGGGAACTTAAAGGTGCGACAGAAACGACGTCCCCCATTCAACAGCACGCGCTACTATATCGAAGAAGTGGTTCGCTACCGCTCCGGCTATGAAGCTGGTGAGCGAAGTGTAAACAGCTATCTTCCACTCATGGGCGAAATGCAGCTTGCGATCCTTATCAGCGTTCGCATGATCCGTTTTGCGCTCTTCCTGCTTCTTGGCTTCTTCTTCTATTTCATGCTGGCGGCGATCCTGTTCTAAGTGCAGGGCTTGCCAGCCTGGAGAAGCCAAGGCAAAGAAAAGGTCAGAGGCATTATAATCCGGTAGATATGAAAAGTTTGGGTCAGGCGGCACGATCTTCACAAAGCCCGCCTTTTCCAGAAATTTCAATTCGGCGTAAGCCTCGGGCGCAAGGGAAGCACTAAGCCGGATGCGCTGGGTTTCCAGCGCGGACAAGAGGTTCAACTGGTAATGGGTTAGATTCATGGTATTACCTCCTTCTCATCCGAACAGTATAGCACAGATTCGGAAGGGAAGGAAAGAAAGGAAGTGACAGATGATGGCGAAAAGCAACCTGACGCGACAGCAGAAGGAAGCCGCGCTGGCGGCGCTGCTGAAGCTGCTGCCGGACGCGAAGGAAGATAGCCTGCAAACGGTCGCAACGGCGATGCTGACGGGCTACAACCTCGGCAAGCAGGCCGCGCAGACGGCGTAAAGCTGGGGCATGGCGCAACGGGCAGAACGGTCGCTTCACGTGGGAACGGGTTGAATAAAAAAAGCCGCCCGTGATTGCATCACGAGCGGAAGCCAATGGAAAATTTTAACCATAGCTATTATAGCACAGAAAGGAAGAAAAAGCAATGCCGAAGGTTAAAGCGCTGACGGCAGAAGGCCGCGCCAAGCAAATGAACGAGGAGCTGAACAGCCAGATCATCAACGGCTTGCAACAGACAAAATGCGTCAAAAAGATTACGTTTGACACCCTTTCGGCGCGAACCGGAATTTCCGTTCCGACGCTGTGCCGGTACTTCAAGCAGCCGGAGACGATGACGATTCAAACGTACAGGACGCTCTACCGGGCGTTGGGAATGGAGGTGATACTATGAACGAGCTGTGGGCGACGCTGGCGGTTCTGGACTTGGCGGTGCTGGTTGGGGTTCTGCTTTATCTGGCGGTGCGAATCGAGCAGGAGCTGAAAAAGGAACATGAAGGTTAATCCGCGTCCGGGCTGTCCGGTCTGCGTATGCGAGAAGAACGGCAAGATTACGCTGTACGACCCCAGCGCATGGCGGCGGGCGGAATATCGACGGATTCATAAAGACGAGCTGGAGGGAAAGACGTGGCAGGAAAAATCAAAAATTTTACGCTCCAAGGCAACATTTTTTCACTGACGGCGAGCGTAGACCGGCACGGCGAAACACGCTATGAACTGGACATTGACGACAGGGCGCTCTGCACGACGACGTTTGACGGGCTGGTGGATATCCTCTCGGAGATCAGGCGCGATTTGAGCGAGGTTTTCGAGCTGAGGTACATATACACCCACGACGACGAGGGAAAGGTCGTGCAGGACGAAAACGGCCTTTGGCTGGTCGAGGGCGAAACCGTGTACAATCCGTATATTGAGGACTTTGAAAAGACGTGGGGCGAGGATGCTGACGAGTGACCGCTTTATCTGGGCGGGGAACATCATCAACGCATTTGCCGAGGATAACGCCATCGACCCGGAGGTGCTGGAGGCGATCCAGATTCTCAAAGACGGATGCTATGAAGCCATACAGATTCCGCGCAGGGTCAGAGGCCGCTTTATTAGCGGGGAGAAAGACAATGTACCATTGCAAAATCAATTTGAAGGAAGAATGTGACGGCTGCGGGCGCTGCGAGGACACTGACGAGCGCCCAATGGCCTACGGCAGACCCTACTACGGGTCGCTGTCGGATTGGGACGACGGGGGAAATCCGTTCGCCTCTGACCCGATGGACAGAATGGAGGAATGAGTTTGGCAGAGGTTGTTATGGTGCTTGGAGAGAGCGGAAGCGGCAAGAGCGCCAGCCTGCGAAACTTCAAGGCCGGAGAAGTGTGTGTGCTGAACGTCGCCAGCAAGCGGCTACCGTTCAAAAACGATTGGGGCGAAAATGTGGTGGACATGTCAAAGTACCATGGCCGCTATGAGATGCTGATGAAGCTGGTTAATCGCCCCAAATATAAGCGGTATGTCATCGACGACAGCCAATACCTGATGGCGTTTGATGCGTTCGACAGGGCAAAAGAAACGGGCTACGGGAAGTTTGTAGACATGGCGCAGAGCTTTTATAACCTGATTATGGCCTGCAAGGCTGCGCCGGACAACACAATCGTCTATTTCCTGCACCACGTCGAGAAAGCGGACGACGGGCTAATCAAGCCGAAGACACAGGGAAGGATGCTCGACGAGAAGCTGAACGTCGCGGGGCTTTTCACGACGGTGCTATTGGCAAAGCCGGACAAAGACGGCTATTGGTTTGAGACGAGGACGGACGGAATGAACGTCGTCAAAACGCCGATGGGGATGTTTGACGACACGAAAATTCCGAACGACCTGAAACTCGTCGATATCACGATGCGCGCATACTACGGAATGGAGGGGTAAACAATGATTACGAAACCGAAGGATTGGGAAAGCGCAATGAGCTATGACGGGGAATCCGGCAAGCGCATGACACCGGGCGGCCACGTCTGTCAGATCACCAATATCCGGCAAGAGAAAAGCAAGGCCGGAAAGCCGATGATCGTCGTATCTTTTGACATCGCGGAGGGGAGCGACCTTGACGGATTCTACATCGCGCAATATCGCGATGCGAAGAAGAACGGACGAGATGCGAAGTGGGGCGGCGTGATCCGCTATCTGCTGTACGACGATAACGGGCTGACGAACCCCTTCTTCAAGGGCTTTATTAAGTCGCTGGAGGAAAGCAACCCCGGCTACATTTGGGATTGGAACGAAGGAAGCGCTGCGGGAAAGAAGATCGGAATTGTGATGCGCGAGGAAGAATACCTCTCCAACCAAGGCACGATCAAGGCAAGCGTCAAAGCGTGGCGCGCAAGGAGCGTACAGGCGATTCTGGACGGCGTACCTGTTCCGGATAAGCTGGAATATAAGGAGAAGCCGAAGCAGCCCTATAACCAGATTGCGGGCTTTACAGCGGCAGACGACGAAGAGCCGCCCTTCTAATCTTCGCCGGGGCAACCCGGCACATGGCGCGCAGCTCAGGAGAGCGAACGCGGGACGTAAAGCGGCGTTACGCGAGAAGGGGCGGATCGATACCGCCGCGCGCCGAGCAGCAGGAGAAATCCATATTTTGTAACGTTTCCCACCGCTTGAAACGGTACAGCCCACCAGAAAGGAGGACACAGGGCAGGCAAATTCACACTGGCGGCTCGGAAAGACGAGCAAAAGACCAACAATAATAGGCTCAAAAGGTTTGGGCAACGCACATTTTTTCTGGCAGCCGGAAAGACGGCAAATAAAAGACGTTTCACAAAAGGCCTGCCGCCGGGCAAAAACGGCGGCACTCATGGCAGACATAGCAGGTATCGCGCGGGTGCTGAATGTAAATCCCTCTTCTTTAACGCCTCCGATTCGTGTTGTTATCCTTTTGCTGTTGACGCGAAGCACCTTGCCCGCGCGCCCGGTTCGATTCCGGGGTCTGCCCCATCTTTGCAAAGAACACCCAAAAGAAAGGAAGGTAAACATGAAGCGTGACCAATTCACATTTTATCGCAGCTACTACGAGGCGATGAAAGATTTGTCGGTCGAAGAATGCACAAAGCTGTTGCTGGCAATCGCGGCGTATGCGCTCGATGAAGAAGAGCCGGAGCTTTCTGGAAGCTGCTCGGCGTGTTTTAAGCTGATTCGACCGACGCTTGATTCCGGTCGCAACAAAGCGGCGAATCGCATGAACGCCGAGGAACAAAGCGAAATCAAACCGAAATCAAACGGCAACAAAGCGAAATCAAATCAGAACAAACCGGAACAAACCGAAATCAAATCAGAACAAACCGGAACAAACCGGAAGGAGAGAGAGAAAGAGAGAGAGAGTGAGAAAGAGAAAGAGAGAGAGTACGATAGTAGTAGTACCCCCGTACCCCCTCTGACCGACGACGAACTGCGGCGACTGCGGCAGGAACAGCAGGACGTGGAAACAGCAGCAAAGCGCGTCGGGCTGCCCGTCAGCGCGATGAGTGACTACGACACGATGGACAACCTGCGGGCAGAGCATGGAGCGGACAACCTGCTCAAGGCAATCGACAGGATTCAGGGCGCGGCGGAAAAATGCCGGAGCTGGAGGTATGTCGGCGGGATTCTACGGAAAGAAAAAAACGCCGGGTATACATGGGCAGAGAGAGCTGCTGAGAGCGGCGGAGGAACGGCAGGAGACGCGGAACAGGTGCTGACCCGCAACCCGTTTGCGCTGCAATCGCTGAAATGCAGGGGGAACGTCACATGACTTTTATCGAGATGAGCGACATTCTGGCAATCATCAACGCGGTTTATCCGAGATTTTACGCAAACATGAACGAGAACGACGTTAAGGCGATGACCAACGTATGGCTCAGTTTCTTCGCCGACGACGACGCAAGCCTTGTAAGCGACGCGGTCAAGGCATTTATCGCCAGCGATACCAAAGGATTCCCGCCCGTCGTCGGGCAAATCCGAGAGAAACTGAACGTCATCAATCAGGCCGTACACGGCTTTGAACTGACACCTCAAAACGCTTGGGGGCTGGTCAAGCGCGCCATGAAGGACAGCGCGTATCACAGCGCGGAGCAGTTTGCCGAGCTGCCGGAGGTGGTGCAGGAGGTCGTCGGGTCGCCGAGCCAGCTACACGAGTGGGCAGTCAGCAATGACGGCGTGAGCGAGAGCGTGATTGCCAGCAATTTTCAGCGCAGTTTCGCGGCGCGGGCAGCCGTTCACAAGGAGATTCGCATGATGCCGGGCGACGTGCGGGCGCGAATCGACGCGGACAGGAAGATGATTGCCGGGATGCAGGATGCGCCGAGACTGCAAGCCGCAAGCGACGACATGGACGAGTACGCGAGACAGCTTCGGGAGATGACGCCGGAGGAACGGCACAAGTATTTTGAGAGCATCAAAGTCAATCTGGATGAGGAGGAATAGACCATGAACGACGTGACGATTTTCCGCAAGGATGAGTTTGGCGCGGTGCGCGCCGTGACGCTGGAGGGCGAGCCGTGGTTTGTTGCGGCGGATGTGTGTAGGGCGCTGGGGCTGGGGAACAGCAGCATGGCGGTTTCCAAGTTGGATGATGACGAAAAAATGACCCTCAGTTTAACTGATAGTCATTCCAACCAGCGAGGCGGCGCACAGATGGCTACAATTATCAACGAACCCGGCCTGTACGCGCTCGTCTTGAGCAGCCGTAAGCCGGAAGCCAAAGCCTTCAAGCGCTGGATTACCCACGAGGTCATCCCGAGCATCCGCAAGACCGGCGGCTACATTGCCGGTCAGGAGACGATGGACGACGACCAGCTCTTGGCGAACGCGCTGTTGGTTGCGCAACGAAAGATTGCCGAACGGAACAAACAGCTTGAAGCGGCGAACGCGAAGATTCAGGCCGACGCGCCGAAGGTGCTGTTCGCCGAGACGGTACAAAAAGCGGAGGGGGATATCCTCGTCCGTCAGCTCGCGAAGCTGATGGTGCAAAGGGGCTACGACACCGGGGAAAAGCGGCTGTACGATCTGCTGCGGCGCGACGGTTTTGTGATTAAGGCCAACGCCAAAGACCAAAACGCGCCGACGCAAAGAAGCGTGGATATGGGGCTGATGCGGAGCATCGAGCGGACGGTCAGCAGCGCAGACAAGACGTTTATCAGCTCGACGACCCTCATCACGCCGAAGGGGCAAATTTACTTTTTGAACAAATATGCGCCCGAAAAGCCGGAGAAAAAGCGGCCGCCTGTTCAGGAGGCGATGGTGCTGTGCTGACGGGGAGAAGCATATTCAACACGACGGCCTACCAGCAAATGCCGCCGAAGGTTTGCAAGACCTGCGGCAAGACCTTCCCGGTGGCAAGCCTGCGCTACGCCTACAAACTGACCAAGCCGCACACGGGCACCGCGTTTGACTGGTATTGCTGTTATACCTGTTTCAGAGCCGCGCAGAAGCCGAGGGAAGCGGCGCAGAAGGCGCACAAGGCGGAGATGGCGCGACGCGCTGCGGAGCGGGCAGCGAGGCGCGGAGAGGTCATCTGTGACGATGGGATTCTGTTTTGACGGAGGGGAAAATATGCTGAACGAATTGCGCGATGAGATTTACAGTGACGCGGTGGCGCACGGGCTGTGGGACGGGGACTATCTTCGGAAAACGTTTGTGAATAGCGATGTTCTGAGGGATTCTGGGTTGCAGATTTACAAAATTGTAAATACCGAGCGAGAGCTTGCACGAGTTAATGCAACGTTTCGCGTATTTCTGGAAAACCAAGAACTTTTGGAATCGGTACTTGAAGAAGATCACTTTGCCGAAGAACTGGCGGATGTTATCATCACGGCACTGTCCGCCGCCGGGTATCTGGGCATCGACATTGACAAGGCGGTGCGGCAGAAGATGGAGATCAACCGAGGGAGAGAGTGGAGGCATGGAAAATGAAATGTAAATGGTACGCCGATTTTGAAGGTGTCTGCACCAATGGCGAATGTCCGTATCGCGGCGGCACGTGCCCAACAAGCGAACACCCGGAGGTGTGCAAGTACGCGGAAAAGAAGCCTGAAATTCCGCAGTTAAGCGCGGAAGAGCTGGCCGAGACACTGAGGCTCTGCGGTAGCGCGAGTTGCACAGGTTGCGCACTTTATGGGTTTTACGACTGCGGCAGCATCATAAATCCGCAAGCCGCCGACATGCTGGAAAAGCTGGCTGCGGAGAAGGACGAGAAGAAGCGGAAAAAGGAGGAAAAAGGAGGAAGAACGATGAAAACGCCTGATGAGATCAAGAAAGCACTTAAATGTCACAGAGACGGAAGATCGTGTCACGATTGCCCCTATGAGCAGGGGCGGACGTTCAGTGCCGACGGCGTGACCTTCGGCTGTTTGACGGACATCGTCTCCGATGCGCTCGCCTACATCGAGCGGCTTGAGGCGGAAAGAGAGGAAAAGAGCCATGAGTGAAAAACCGAAATGCCCCGGATGCGGGGCTGACATGGAGTTGGTGAATTTGTGTAACGCCGCATTTTGCTACGTCTGCAAATGCGGCTGGGATTCGCCAGTCGGCATTGATTCTGAATCTGCGTTCCGAATGGCGATGCACCGTGTCGAGCCGAAGAACCGCGTACTGACGCTGGAAGAACTGAAAGTCTATACTGGTTTTTTATGGAGCGAAAACAGATACAGCCCATTTGATTACGAAGGAGACCCAGCGTTTGTAGAAGAGGGTTTTATGTATGCTGGCGATGGAAATGTTGATTTGAGACGGGATATCTCCGATGCGTATGGTAAAAACTGGCGCTGCTGGCTGCGCAAACCGACGGAAACTGAAAGGTGGGAAACGCCGTGGGCAGGTGATAGCCGTGAATGACGCGCCATGCCGCGACTGTACGAGCCGCGAGGTCGGCTGTCACGCGGGATGTGAGAGATACAAGGCGTATGCCGACGGCAGGAAGACGGCGCTGGAAAACCGCTACACGGCCTGCATAGAGGGCACGGGCAGAAAGCGCAGTCACGAGCGCTGGCTTGACCAGCAGAAAAGGAGGGCACGGTGAAAATAATGGCCATTGACCCCGGAACGACGGAAAGCGCCTACGTCATCCTAGACGATCAGTATCAAATCCTAAGCGCGGACAAGGTGGGGAACGATGTGATCTTGTCCATCATCGCAGACGCGCCGGGGCTGGATGCGGTTATCATCGAGGACATCGAGCCGCGATACAGCAGCACGGACAGGAGCGCGGCGGGCGCGGTGATGGGGCAAAGCACAATCGAGACGATCAAGGCGTTTGGCCGGTTCAGCTGGCAGGCGTCGCTTCGCGGGCTGATGGTCGGGTCGATCTTCCGGCGGGACGAGCGGTCTTGCCTCATTCCGACAAAGCGTAACGGGCTGCCGCCGCTGCCGGAGACTGCGCCCAAACACGCAGACGGGCAGATTCGCGCCTCGCTTATCCGACGGTTCGCGCGGCACGACAAAGAGCGCGGACGGGGCACAAAGGCAAACCCAGATACATTTTACGGCTTTCGCGGCGACATGTGGCAGGCTATGGCGGTCGGCGTGACGTGGCTCGACCGGGAAAAATGGAGGGCAAAATGCGAGCGGAAAGAAAAGACGCGCAGGCGCTGATTGATTGCTCTTTCGCGGCGTATGAGTACAAAATCGAGCTGGAAAAGTACGAGAACCGAAGCGCCAAGGGAAGCGATCTCGACGGGATGCCCAAACAGCGCGGCGCGGTGCGTGGGCTGGAAGCCGGATTGATAAACGAGCTGAACGCCAAAGAAAAGCTGCATGAAAAGCATGCGGCTTTTCTGCGCGCTCAGAAGAAAGCGCTGCGGGCGCTTGACAGAATCGTTCTGTATCAGCCCCAACAGGGCGAATATATCAAGGGGATGCGGGCGTTTATCCGGCTGTATTACATCGACGACAGGCCGCTCAAGGCCGCATGTGCAGAGGCCGGAATCCACAAGCGGACGGCGTTTAGATACAAGTCGGCGATATACAGGGCGGCGAACAGCGCAAATAAACCCGGCTAAAGGCCGAGCTTTTTGTCGTAATATTGCAAGATAAGCCATATTATGATATCATATAAGCGGCAGAAGGGAGCTGATCGAGCGGTGAAGGGCGTGAAACTTGATTTGGTTGGTCAACGTTTTGGGCGGTTGACGGTGCTTGAACGGATAGGCTCAAACGGCGGGAGATATGTCTATTGGCGCTGCAAATGTGACTGTGGAAACATCGTAGACGTTGCGACGCGGTGGCTGCGGAGCGGCGGAATAGTCAGCTGCGGATGCAACCGGCGGGAGAAAAGCCGCCAAAACCTGAGCACTGTTCCGCTCGACGAAAAGCTGGGGCGTTTTGACGGGTGCAATTTTGCAAGACTGCGGTCAAACAAGCCGCAGAAAAACAACGCTTCCGGCTATCGCGGGGTCGTGCAACTGCCGAGTGGCCGATATTACACGGCCGTCTATTATAAGGGAAAGCAGTATCACGCCAAAGGGACGTTCGACCGCGCGGAAGATGCGTACAATGCGGCGGAAAAATTGCGCGAAGAACTCATTGCTCGGTATAAAGTGGAAACAGACATCAGCAGCGCAAAACGGGAAGAAGCTGCAAGAGAGGCGCGAGAGAAATCTGGGCGGAGAACCGAAAAAGGTTGACAGACGCGAATATGTTGTGTATAATAAATGTGTCTTGGAGATGGCAACGTCTCCATGTGGGATTGAAATATTGAATTGTTTAGTAGCAAATGCGACTAAGCGAAAGAAAAGCAGGGGTCGAATCCCTGCTTTTCTTTTATTGTTTCGTTTTTGTTCTTATTTTGTGCCTCCGTAGAATAGTTCAATCGTTCCGCTGTTTTGCCAATCAACTACAATATAAGAGTGTTTGTCTCCGGGAAACTCAATGCGGCCGCAGAGTTCTCCGGAGTCTTCGTCGATCTCAATATCTGCGAGCTCGTACGATATATCCTCATCCTCGCCAAAAAACTCGTCTTTGTTGTCGGACACATAATTAAAGACGCAGTCCTTAAATGTATCAATCTGCTCTTGGCTGGGAATCAGTTGCTTGTTCTCGTTTTTTTCGGTTCCCATCTTTTTGCCCTCCCTTTTTAATCCTTTCTGCGCTGCCACGCGTCCGGGCTCGGGTACTGCCGCCCGTCATCATAGGCGGCTTTCACCAGCCGCATCACCTCGCCGATGTGCTCAGCACTATACTTTCCCCACCACTCATCGGGGATGCGCGCGGCCAGCGCGCTACAAGTGTCTGGCCAGGGACGCCAACCGCTGCATTCTTTGGCTTGCGCAACCTTGAGCTGCAAGCGGCGCTCCTTGGCGTTCAGGTACTCATACCCTTCGCGGGTGATGACATCTTTCATTTTAAGTTTCTTCATGGTTTTTTCCTTTCTGCCCTCGTTAAGGGGCTGCACATATATTAATTATAGCATTAACGTTGTTCGGCGTAAATTAAAATCGTGCTCAGTTCGCCGCGAATTGTGCGCATATAGTCGCATGCGCTGTTATACTGGTTGACGAGCTGCGGCAGTTCTGCGGCGCATTGTTGATAGTGTGCGGCTTGGTCGCGGTAGTATGCCAACCGCTCTTCCAGCTTTTCGGCGGTCAAGCGCGGGTTTTGAGTGCTGGCCAGCTCAAAATACCAATGCCAGCGGTAGCCGGGAATCCGCTGACCCTGCTCGTCAAGCCTCTCGATGAGCAGGGTTCGCGGGTGGTCTTTGCTGTAATCCCGGATGTAGTAGGACACAGCGTAATCGGCTCCAACGGCCTTTTGCACGGCCTCGACGCTCCGACGGTCAAAGATACGACCGACCAGCCCGGAGCGCGTCTTTATGGCCGTCAGCAGCCGCCAGCCCTCTTGATGATGGGCGGCGCGAATCGAAAGCGAAGACAGCGCGCTGTCAACGTCTTCCGCGCTGACGGGATAGAGGTAATCGGTGTTACAGCTCATCGTCAGCACCTCCGAAGGTATCCATGTGTCCCATGACGGGCACACAGGCCGCCAAGATGGCGGCGGTCGCGGAAAAGAGAACCCAAAACATTGTCATGCCTCCTTGCTTACCCGTTGCCGGGGCTTTCTTCCCTGTCCAGATAGACCGGGCAGGGTGGAAAACCTCGATATCAGTCAGTATCCGGGGAATATTTCATGCTCGAATACAATGCCGCATTGCTTACACGCCGACTCAATTTTATCCTGAAATTTGAATCCGATACTGAGCGACGGGCACAGAACCGACTTAATGGAAACAAACGTGTCATACCATGTACGGCCGTTAGAGGCAAGAAGAATCTCCGTTACTGCGTCCCTTAACTTCTGTACATTCTCGCGTTCTTCATCTGTAAAATCTTCCTCGTAACTGATCCAGCGCCCTTTTTTAGACGCTTCCTCTTGCACGGAAAACTGTGCAAGGGTCAGGGCAACTCTTTTAATGGGATATTTTTTCATGGTTTTTCCTCCTTTTTTAGCCTCTTTCCGGGGCTTTGTAGAGCGTCCGCAGGTCGGGCGCTCTGAAAACCTCGCTCAGCGCGTCGTGTATACGATGGTTTTTCCGTCCAGCCGCCGAAGCTGGAAGACTGCGCCGGGGTAAGTGGCGGCGGCGCAGTCAAGCCACTTTTTGAGCTGTTCCAGATGCTCCGCACGGTAGCGCGGGGCGTAAATCTTGCCTAGCCCGACGGTGCCGCGTGCTAGATCGGTGAGCGTGAAGCGTCTTTCCCCCGCCGGGCGGGAGTAGATAAAGAAATCAAAGGAAAAAGCGTTTTCCATGCTTGTAGCCTCCTTTACTGCGCGATGGCGTAACGGTATGCACCGGTCACGCGCTCGCTGCCGTACTTCTCGCGGATGTATTCCATGCTCTTCTTTCTCCGGCTGTGGGTCGCGGCGTACTCTTCAGCGCGCCAATACCACATCTTTTTTTTGCTCGCCCACTTATAACCGGCGGCCTTGAGCGCGTCGCGGTGCTTGTAGGTGTCGCCGCTGACCCACAGCCAAGCGCCGCACAGTTCGATTTCTATGCCGTCAAGATGGATGATCTTATAAACGGCTTCACGGTAGGCGGTCGCCATGTCGGCAGCGTCTCGCGCCTGTTCGGCGGTCGCTTCCGTGCGCCCATCCGGCGCGACGTGGGAGAGGCGGGCAACCATCGCGTCATATTCGGCATTGATCGCCTTCATGGTTTCGTCGCCCAGCTCCGGGTGGAGGTCGGGGTGGTACTGCTTGGCCAGTTCGCGGTAACGGGCTTTCAGCGCTTGCATATCGGCGCAGCCGGTAAAATAATTTGTTCTCATTATGATAGCCTCCTTGCGGGTCGTTGTTTTCGCCTGCCATCATCAGCGCCGGGCGGCGATTCCCGGCGGACGCTCGCCCCGAGGGGGCGGCGTTTCGGCTCATACGGCTCTTGCGGTTTCTTCGGCGTGGCGCTCGATGTAGCGCACCGCGCAGTCGTGGAGGTATGAGCAGCGCCAGCCCTCCGGCGTGTGCAGGGGGCAGGTGTCGCACGAGCTACAACGCTCGTAGGCGGAGATGATTGCGCGGGCTTGCTCAAGGTCGCGGATGTAATAGGTAGTCATATGATCCTCACTTTCTGCCCCTTTCAGGCGGGGCTGTCGCGGTTTGTTCCGCTGTCCTTTTGATGGCTATAGTATATGTTAACTCGCACCGAAAGGCAATACCGGAATATCCAACAAATATGAGTTAACATATACTATAGTTTTTTGTGCAGAATGTATAAGTTGACATAGATTTGCCGTTGTGGTATTATGTCTGCGTGGAGGTGATGACATGGGGACATCGACGGACGCGCAAAAAAGAGCGGTACGCAAGTATCAGCAGGGGCAAGATAACATCATGATTAGACCGAGCAAGGCAGAGGGCGCGCGCATTCGCGCCGCCGCCGCTGCTGCTGGGCTATCTGTCCAGCGCTACATACTGGACACGCTCCGGCCGCATCTGCCACCAGATGACGCGGATCAGGCCGGCACCTGACACATTCACCCCGACGGGCTACGGCTCGCCGGGGCTATCTATATATATCGTTAGTCTGTCACCGTCTGTCACTTGCGCCACGCTTGACAGTATGATATTGTATAATCGTCCTCGGACGCGGGGAGAGGTCGCGGACTTCTCCGCCGCGGCCTACGGGCGATTATACGTAATTGTGATCTTTCGGGCGGCTGTACGTGTTGCACGTGCGGCCGCCTTACCATATAAGCGCCCACTTGCGGCGACGTGCTGACGTGCTTACATTTGGCGCGGGCTGGATCGCATGACCGGCTGACGGATGCGGACGATCTGACAGGCGGACAGCTGGCGCATGATATGGAGAGGACAGGCCGACGGGCAGACGGTAGAGGCCGACGACGGACGCGGGGAGGCAGGGACGCAGGGACGCAGGGACGCAGGGCGGAGGCTTCACCACGCGCCGATCTGGGCGGGGGCTGGGGGGCTGCTCCTATCAGATGAGGCCGACCGGATGACGGCCAGCGCTGACGGCGGGCGAACGCTCCATTATATGATAGAGATCGCGTCGGGATGCTGGGCGATTATGCCGCAGATTATGCCGCGCCGGAGCTGACTGGCGCGGAAAGTCCAGTAATATATAGGACGGATTGCCGATGGATGGCGGGTTACTAGCCCACTATGACGCAGGGCGTACACCAGCGTACCCCACGCACACGGCGCAGGGCGTGAAATTTGAAAGCAGATTTGCGGAGAGGCCACCCCCAGCCCCGAATTGACCACCTGCGCGCGGGCTTTACCCGCGATATCATATGCCTCCCCGACCGGCGGGCGTACCCCTACCGGGGCAAACCGAAAGGAAAATCGGGAACAGAGAAAAAGCCAAACCAACATTTCCAGAGCGAAAGCGCGCTTTGGAAATTTTTTTATACTCATGGGTAAGGATGAAAAAAGGAGGAATGCGAGCATGAGTAAGAAGAAAGCGAGAACGCCGCCGAAGAACCAGAAGGTGATGCCGGAGCAGCGCAGAGAGGTTGTGCGCCGGTATGTAGAGGACTATGAATCCGTTGCTGATCTGGCGGAAGAATACGGCGTCAGCACAATGACAATTCGACGGATTCTGTGCGAAACAGAGAACGCGGACAAGATCAAGGCGCTCAAGGAAGCGCGGCTTGCGCAGGCGCAGCTTCGCATTTTGGAACAGGTGCCGATTGCACTTGACCGCAATGAAGAGATACTGGAAACGAACTATGACCCGGCTTTCCAGTATCTGTGGCAGAACGCGATTCGGGACACGCTCGACAGGGCGGGCATCAAAGCGCCGAAGGAAGAAGAGCGGGATATCAACATCACGTTCACGGGCGGCGGTTTCGATGTGAACATGCCGGAGGATGAGGACGAGTGAGCCAGATTGCATTTGACTATGTGCCGACGAAGAAGCAGCGGATGTTTCACGCGAGCCGGAGCGGAGAGGTGCTCTATGGCGGCGCGGCAGGCGGCGGAAAGAGCTATGCGATCTGCTGGGATGCGTTTATCCGGTGCCTGAAATATCCGGGAACGAACGCATACTTGTTTCGCCGGACGTTTCCGGAGCTGGAACAGACGCTCATCAAGACCATGCGCTCGATTGTGCCGGAATCGCTGGGGCAGTATTACGCGGGCGCGCATGAGATGCGGTTCGTCAACGGAAGCACGGCGCGGTTTTGCCACCTGAGCGACGAGGGCGACACGATCAAGTATCAGGGCGCTGAAATCCAATGGCTGTACTTTGACGAGCTGACGCACTTTTCGGAAGGCATGTACAACTACATCAAGACGAGATTGCGCGCGCCGAAGCGGCTGGGCGTTCATCCCTGCGTGCGGTGCGCGAGCAACCCCGGCGGGCCCGGTCACGGCTGGGTCAAGGCGCGGTTCGTCGATTCGACGGACGTGGGAACGCACACGGTCGTCAAGAATACGGAGATCATGGGTCAGGACGGGAAGATGAAAACCAAGAAGTCGGTCTGCGAATACATCCCGGCGACGGTTTACGACAACCCGCACATCGACGAAATGTACATCGTAGAGCTTCAGAACAAGCCTTCCAAGCTGCGGGACGCGCTGCTCTACGGCAAGTGGGATGCGTTCGAGGGACAGGCGTTCCCCGAGTTCACCAACGACCCGGCGCATTACGCAGACGGGAAGAATACGCACGTCATTGACCCGTTTGACATTCCGCTGAACTGGACGCGGTACGTCAGCTTTGATCACGGCTTTTCAAGGCCGTTTTCGCTGGGCGCGTGGGCGGTTGACCCGGACGGACGGGTTTACCGCTACAAGGAGCTGTACGGCTGCAAGGCGGGCGAGGCGAACGTCGGCCTGATGATTACGCCGGGCGAGATCGCGGCCAAAATGGCGGGCTGGCTCGAACCGGAGTTCAAAGAGGGAATCCACATCACGGGCATTGCCGACCCGGCCATCTGGGACGAGAGCCGAGGGACGAGCGTGGAAGAACAGATTCGCAAGGTCTTCAACGGCGTAATCTTCCGCAAGGGCGACAACACGCGCATGCCGGGCAAAATGCAGCTTCACGAGCGGCTGCGCTTTGGCGAGGACGGCAGGCCGATGATGTATGTGTTCAGCACATGCAAGGATTTCATCCGCACGATTCCGACGCTGTGCTACGACGAACACAAGGTTGAGGATATCGACACGGCGGGCGAGGATCATATCTATGACGAGACGCGGTATTTCCTGATGTCAAGGCCGATTGCGCCCAGACTGCTGAAACCGGCCAAGAAGAAGCCGGCATGGAATCCGCTGGATTAAGGAGGACGCATGAATAAGAGAAAGAGAGATTCCCCGCCGGGCGATATTCGGCAGAGCGCGCCGCGCGATGCGGGCGAACAGCCGCTTAACGAGCAGCAAAAGGCACTCGTCTCCCGCGCATATAGCCTGTTTGACGATTTTGTAGACGATCTGCGGGACGATCACCAAGAGATGCGCGACGCGCGGGCAATGCGCGCCCTGCGGCAGAACGAGCGCAGTTTTACGTCGCCGCCGTCCAATACGCTCAATAGCTGTATCGACAACGTGATTGCCGACCAGATCGACAACATGCCGGAGGCACTTATGCTGCCGGAGCGCGAGGACACGGCCAACAGCGCGGAGGAAATGAGCGATGTAGTCAGCTTCGTGCTCTATCAGTCGGCATGGCCGGAAGCATACCAGACGATCATCGAGGACGCGGCGGTTACGGGAACGGGCATTGCGCAAGTGTTTTGGGACGACGACGCGGACGACGGAAACGGCATGGTTTCCGTGCTTGCGTGGCATCCCGAGGACTTCTACCCCGACCCGACGCAGGAGAACATTCAGGACGGACGTGCCTGCTTCAAGGTGACGCACACCACGGTCGCATGGGTGGAAGAGCACTATCCGCATGCGCGCGGGTATGTGCACGGCGATCATGTGGACGACGCGCAGGAAATCGCGACACAGGACGTTGTGGACGGCGACAGCCGGACGACACTCATTGAGCTTTGGTACAAGCGGTACGACGCAAAGGCGCGAAAGAACCGCGTACACATGGCGCAGATGGCCGGACACGCGCTGCTGTACAGTACGGAATTGTGCTTCGGCGGCGTAAAGGAAGGCGATTACCCGGAGGGCGTATACGCGCACGGGGAATATCCGTTTGTGCTCTACAAGTATCGGTCTGTATGGCGCAGGCCGTTCGGCACAGGGCTTGTGCATGATTACATCGACACGCAGACGGCGATAGACCGGATGCTCAAATACATCGACGACAACGCGCGCGCAAGCAGCGTACAGCGTATCTTTGTACGCAAGGGCAGCGGCGTGAACCCCGACGACGTGGCCGACATGCGCAAGACGATCATCGAGTGGGAAGGCAGCGACGTTCGCGAGGCCATGCAGACTGTACAGGCGAACCCCATCAACAATCAGGTGTACACGACGCTTGAATATCTGGTGGACAGCATGAAGCAGGACTGCGGACAGAACCAGTTCTCACGCGGCGAGGGCGGCCTCGGCGTGACGGCTGCGGCGGCCATTCAGGCTTTGCAGGAAGCAGGCGGCAAAACGACGCGCTGGCACACCGAGCGGTTCAAGAACGCCTTCCGCCGGATGGTCGAACAGATTTTGTGGGTACTGAGCGACTATCTGGACGCGGACAGGAGGGTGCGCATCGTCGGCGGCTGGGATTCCAGCGGGAACATGAAGGACAGGATTGTTGAGCTGATCGCCCCGACGCGCGAGGGTGGGAAGCTGCCCAAGCCTGCCTACACGGTTCGCGTTCAGGTGCAGAAGAACAACCCGCTGCAAATTCAGGCGGACAACGAGTTCCTGATGCAGGTGGCGCAGATTTGCGGACAGGCCGGTCAGGCGCTTCCGCCGGAATCGGTCATCAGCCTAATGGAGGGCTACCGAACGAAGAGCAGCGTGCTAAAGATGGTCAAAAATAACAGCCAGCAGCAGGCCATGATCGAGCAGATGCAGGCGCAGATCGAAACGCTGACGGCGCAGAATCAGGGCATGCAGGCGGTCATCGGCGAATACCGGAAGGCGGACGCAACGCCCGCCGAAATCGAAAAGAAGCAGCAGGGCGTAGATTACAGCGGGCTGCTGCAAAGTGAAGATTCGACGCAGGACAACCCTGCTTGAATGACAACGCGGAAAGGCGCGAAAAGAAAGGATACCGAACATGGATGAGCTTGAAAATGCGGTCGATATGATGATGGGTTCTGCGGACGACGCGCAGGAAAGCAACGAGATCGGCTTGGACGACCTCATAGACAACCTGACCGGCGCTTCGGAAACGGAAGAAACGGCTGAACAGACGGGGGACAGCGCCCCGGAAACGCAGGAGCAGAAACCGGACGGGGACAAGGACAAGTTTTCGCGACGGATTGCATCGGCGCTTGCGAATCAGAGGAAGGGATTCCAGAAAGAGCTGGACTTCTCTGCGAAGGTTCGCGGCGTGTCGGGCGACATGACCGAGGATGAGATTGCCGAAGCGCTCAGAAGCTATCAGGCTAGCAAGATTGCCAAGGGCGACGCGGACATCAGCGAGAAGGCCGCGCGAAAGATTGTCGAGGAGCGGGAAAAGGCGGCGGCCGGACAGGCCGGAAACCGCGAGGCGGAGATCACAAGCGGGCTGAACAGCCTGATTGACGACGGCTGGACGATGGAAGAGCTTCGGGCTTTTTCCGGCGATGAGCAGGTCAAGCAGGATGTGAACAGCGGCATGAGCATCCGCAAGGCCGCCAAAGCATACTTGCAGCGCGAGGCCGCGCCGAAGGAGACCACGCCGGTCAAGCGGCGCAGCGTACCGACGGCAAAGACGGCGGGCGCAGGCAATGTGCCGGAAGAGAACAAAATCGAGAACATGACAGACGCGGAATTTGCCCGTTTTTCTGACAGAGCGCAGGAGATGATGATGGAGGGCAAGCGCGTCAGATTTTAAGGAGGACGCTTTATGGCGAACGCATATACCAACACCAACACCAACATGACGACCAGCACCGGCCTTACGCCGGGCATGCAGACCTACTATAACCGCGAGCTGCTGCGGACGTTTGAACCGAATCTGGTTCATCTCCAGTTCGGCGAGAACTACCGCATGCCGATGAACAGCGGTATCACGATGAACATGCGCAAGATGATTCCGGTCGCGGCGAAGACGACGGCGCTTGAGGAAGGCAACCCGGGCGACGGCAAGATGCTTGCCGAGGTCGCGGTTACGACCACCATTCAGCAGTTCGGCGACTATGCGAGGTGCAGCGATTGGCTGGACATGGTACACCTCGATGAGAACATCACCCGCCGCGTTCAGCGCTTCGGCGACGCGGGCGCGCGCAGCGTGGACGCGCTCGTGCGCGATGAGCTGGCGACCTGCACCAACGTTATCTACGCGGGCGGCAAGACGGCGCGCGCTCAGCTGACGGCGGCGGACAAGCTGACCAGCCGCGAGCTGCGCAAGGCGGTCAGAACGCTCAAGAAGAACCTCGCGGAGAAGTTCAACGGCTACTACGTCGCCATCGTTGGCCCCGACACCGTGTACGACCTTCAGGAAGACGATGCGTGGGTCAAAGTGAGCGAGTATCAGGACAAGGAGAACATCTACACGGGCGAGGTTGGCCGCCTGTTCGGTATCCGCTTTGTGGAGAGCACCGAGGCGAAAATCTTTGAGGGCGCGGGCGCGAGCAGCGCGGACGTGGCGAGCGTCATTGTGCTTGGCCGCTATGCCTACGGTCTGACGAGCCTCAAGGGCAACAAGCCGCATGTTGTCGTCAAGACTGCGGGCAGCGCGGGCACGGCTGACCCGCTCGACCAGATTTCCACGGTCGGCTGGAAGCTGGACGGTTTCGCGGCGAAGCTGCTGCAGCCGGAGTTCGCGGTTCGCATCGAGTGCGGATTTACCGCCTAATGATCGGCGGGGGTGTGAGGACACTCCCGCCTTTTTCTTTTAGAAGAAAGGAGAACAAACATGGAAAATCTCAACACCATCACGTCGATGAAGATGGCAAGCTCCGTGCTCAAGGACAAGTGCGAGGCGACGAAGGCGAACATCAAGAAGATGATGACGCAGGCGGGCGTTGTTGAAACCTACAAGACCGTCAAGGTGAACATTCCGAAGATTCCGGGCGACGGCGACGACGTGCAGTTCGTCGGTCTGAACGGCGTGAGCTTTTACTTTATGAAGGGCACGACGATTGACATGCCCGAACCGCTGTACAACCTGTTGCGCGACTGCGGCAAGATTTAAGGAGGGATAGCCCATGACGCTAAGCCAAATCATCGCGCACGCGCTTCGTCAACTGGACGAGGACGCGGAGGACGTGAGCGAATACGAAGAGAGTTTCAAGGTATACGCGAACATGGGCTATGATATCGCGGTTCGCGAGTACCTGAAACCGCGCCGGATTTTTTATACGGATGTGGACGAGGAAGGGAACGCGCCTGTTCCGGGCATGCTGGCCACGCGCGTGGTGGAGCTGCGGGACGAATACGGCTACGACGTGGGCTACGACCTTGACCCGGACGGGCGCGGGCTGCACGTCTGGCGGGACGACCTGACGGGAAAGACGCTGCGCGCCGTATGCGAAGTGGCGTTTTACCCGATGGAGGACGGGAGCGACGAGCCGCAAATCCCGGAATACGCGCATGCGGCGCTTGCGGACTACATCTGTTACCGTCATCTGTCCAGCGGAAATCTGGCCAAGCAGAGCAGGGCGCAGTTCTACCAGAATAGCTTTTACCAGACGATGCAGCGAATCAGGCCGCAGGGCATGGGCAGCGTGACGCGGTTTAATCATCTATACGAGGTCACGGACGCGAGGTATCGCCGATGAGCATTTCAGACAGCGATTATCAGGGGCGGTTCACAATCCCCACGCCGAAGGGCGTATATCAGGCGGCGGGCGACACGAACATCAACACCGATTACGCCTATCTTGCGCAGAACATCCGCACGGAGCGCGGGCTTTTGGCATCGAGCTACGGCACGAGCCGCGCGTTTCCGGCGCTGGGCGCGCAGATTGAGACGCTGG
>ERZ772820.312-NODE-312-length-49911-cov-11.537749_pt1 | contig 49911 bp, 59 predicted proteins | sample MGYA00511377_ERZ772820 | MGnify/ENA primary metagenome ERZ772820 (study PRJEB29015, sample SAMEA2737684) | human gut metagenome | biome: human gut; feature: human-associated habitat; material: faeces | place: China | collected 2012 ... | reverse complement strand
CAAACTCACGGATTGAGTTATATACCTTATCAACAAAATCCTCTATCTCTGCCTTGATAATGGCAAAGTATTCATCATCAATATCTGACCTGCCATATCGCATGATGTTCTGTATCTCTGACTCGTCTACCTCTCCGTTAAGTTGTCTTACACACTGTTCATTGATAGAACGCATACAGGTAATAAGACCTTTTGGTATCGTCACACACTTTGATTCATCCGGTGACTTGTTGATTACCGGCATAATGTCGATTGTCCAGCTACCGATATCTACTATCAGCGTTTTCTTTGCCATTGTAGGAATCTTGTCCACTACTGCTGCATAACACTGAGGGAATACTGCCACATCATCCATTTCAATATAATACGGCTCATTCTCATATTTGAAGCTTACACGCTTATTCTTTGTCAGGTACTTGATAAAATCATTCTTCTCTGCTCCAAACCTTGTAAGTGGTAGTCCTACGGCAAGGAATACCTTTGCCTCTGCAAGACCTCTTCTTTTAAGTTCCTTAGCAACTGCTGCAAGAGTGAGAAGATAAAAGCTGTCATCTTCGACCTTTGTATCCTTTACTTCCTGCCTCACAGTTCCAACCTTATAGAACTTTCCTTCATACTCAAGTACATCGCCGAAAAGTGCCGGAGTTGTTGTAATCTCCTTAACTCCTGTGACAAATACCTGAGAAATTGTTTTCATCATTGACCAACCATGATCAATGCCGATTACTTCTAACTTGTTATTCATATGTTTTGCACATCCTTTCTCCTTAAACAGCCACTTGAACATCTTAACCACCTACTTTCCTATCAGCTTTCGCATACAAGGAAAACAATAACCATTCCCTTGATAATATGGACATCCGACACATTCCGTCGGAAGTTTCTGTTCTTTTTTCTTAGATGGTTTACAACATGTTCCATTGGCACATCTGTTGTTATGTCCCCAGAAGAATCTACAATGCATACAATCTTTTAATTCTCTTTCAAGCTTTTCTTCTGGAGATACAAACCTGCGTTTCTTATGCTTATCTCTTTTTTCAACTGTTCCCACCAGAGCTCTCCTCCCTTCCAAGGAGTGATTGCTCTCTTATATTTTCCAATATCCTGTCCGACTCACCTGCTGTCCTTGCTAATGAATACAATACAATAAGAACAATAATTATAAATGCTATGCTAAATCCCATCATCACTTTATCCTCCTTCAAATTAGTTGCCATATAGACAAAATTTGAATTTGGAAGTGATATAGTCTACATGGCTATGCTTAATGCTAAGCATGTAGGTACACGCCAGTCTTCTAGACTCCTATATCGCCCCGTGTACAAAGAGGTGTTCTCACCTCCGGGAGTTACAGACGAGCCACAAAATGTGTTTCACGACGCCCTTCTGAATTATCAGAAGCACTATCTCCTCTTTTAGCCTTTTGAGGATAAGGACAAACTTCTCGCCCTCTGTGGTTGATTATCCTTACGCAACATGCCGAATCCTTTTTCCAGATTTCCATCCAACTTCTCACCCTTCATCTTTCGATCCATCAGGCTACTAATATGATAGCTGTGACTTTCATCTTCCAGGTACATGCCCCGTAAATTTACTACCTACAGATACTCTGCAGTGCAAACTACTTTGCAAATCTGTAACTGATTATTAAATTGTTCATCCCAAGTTTTTCTTGGAATGTCCATATATTACATTAGTTTCTATAATGCCGAAAGTGACAATCACGGGTCTTTTTTGTCAAAACAGGTACTATTGTGGTCTTTTTTATCTTCGCTTGACAATTTATTCCAAATATGTTTGGGCAATGGTCTTGTTGGTTCCTTAAATTTCTCCAAATACATTTCAAAAATATCTGTATTAATCAATGCTGAATTTCCAACCTTATATACTGCCCCTGCTTCTGAAGCCAAAACCATAATCCTTGATTTACTTATACCATAAATAATGGCTCCCTCAGTAGCATTTACATATTTTTTCATAATGTCTTTTGTATCTGAATAGAACTTATATGAGTTACTCATTCAATTCACCTTCTTCCTGTCCGTATAACGGCTCTTTCAAAGGTCTTACAGGTTGTCTGAATTGCTCCATGTAATTATCAAATATTTCCAAATTAACTAGTACAGTCCCTCCTGTCCCCTCATTTATTTTATATGTAGCACCTGCTGCTCTAGCCAACTCGATAAACCTATGCCTTCCTATACTGTATATAATTGAAGCTTCTCCAATTCTCGCAAACTTTTTGATTATCTGCTTATTTGTTCCCGGCACTTTATATATGTGTTTCATAAACTCATCAAACCTTTCCTTTTTTACCAAATGAATACGGGTAAGCTTGTATAAAGAACTTGCAGCCTTAGCTATATATTCAGTTTCCTCAACACTAAATCCATATTCATGAGCCACCTCTTCGACCCTTATGTATCTTTTTATTACCTCCCCACCATGAAGATAAGCCCTAACATCCGGCTGTAATTGTGTTACCATCCTTTTCACCTACTTATAAAATTCATCATCAACTATATGGAATGTCTCAATGTACTCATCAAATATTTTTAAATTCACAAGTACTAACTGTCCTAACTTATAGATTGCTTTGGCATCCTTAGCCATTTGCATAAACTTTGATACGCTCATATGATACATTTCTGCTCCTTCGCTATATCTTACAAACTTTGTATTACCATTCTTCTTAAATTCCTGATATGTCTTTGTGTGTTCCATGCTATTCTCCTTTCGGTATTTCAATTGTTCCTATAACGCAAAAAGAGGACATCTTCTAAATTTCTTTAGAAAATGTCCTCTAAGTAATACAATCTTTAATTTTTCAGACTAAGCAATCTGTACTAACCTGTACTAATCTTTTTTTGACTATGCCAAAAATTGGTCAAATCTTGGTCAAAACCCCTTGACCAACTATATATTTTAGTACATCCAAGCTCTGAAACCCTTGATTTTCCTGCATTCCTACTTATCAATAGACTTCATCGTCGGGAATTCTTTTCGCGTAAAGCTCTGTAGCTGTATTATCCCTTATTATCAAATAAAACCTTTGAAATACATTCATTATATAAACGTACTATTAAGTATTATTTCTTATGAATTTGGTACAAAATAAGTACAATCTCACTCTTTTAGTGCAATGACATATTACGTCAAGGCTTGCATCTCTTCTCATTCTCTATAAATTTATCACTCACTTGCAGAAAGAAAATGCAATATTTCTCTTCCTAAAATAAATTTAAATTATGTGATAATTTTTCTATTGTTTCTTGTTTTTTACTATCGGTGGCTTCTGCATATATATCCATTGTTGTTTCAATATTTGCATGCCCCATAATTGATTGAATAACTTTTAAATTTGTTTCATTTTCACAAAGTCTTGTACAAAAAGTATGTCTAAGATGATGACACGAAAAATTTGGAATAATTACCGGTTGCCTATGTTCTCGTTTCGCTTTCAATATTTCTTCTGCATTATGATTTTCTAAAATTCTTTTGATTGTGCGATTAATCGTCTGTGGATTATGAATGTTGCCAAATCGGTTACAAAATACAAATCCTGTCATGCCGTCAATCACTGTACTATTGAATCCATTTTCACTTTGTACTTCATATTCCATTTTTAAAGCATCATAGACTTCATCCATCATTGGAACATTCCTTATTCCTGCTTCCGTTTTGGGTAAAGATACTCTAAATTCAGAAGTCCTTTTCTTCGTTCCTTCTCTGGCATAATATGTCACACTATGATTAATGTTAATCAGTCTTTTATCCCAGTCTATGTCTTCCCAACGCAATCCAACAATCTCTCCGATACGACATCCCGTACCGAGCAAAACAGTAAATAACGGCCACCAATGATAAAAAACCGGATTATTAGCGACGTAATTCATAAAAGCCCGCTGCTGTTCGATTGTTAATGCATGACGAACACCTTTATTCTTTCCAGCTTTCCTCTTTATTTCCGCCATTACTCCATCTGTTGGATTTTTCCTAATGATATCATCTCTTACTGCCAACTGAAATGTCGGATGTAATACCGTATGAATAGTATCCACAGTATTTGCCTGTAACTGCTTATCATTCAATAAATAATAGTAAAAATACATTACATCGGAATATTTAATATCAGCAATTCTTCTTTCTCCGAATCCATCTCTTACAAAATGATTGTACATATATAAATAGTTTGATCTGGTTGTTGCCCTTAAATCATATTTGGTAGACATATATCTATCAAATACATCATTGAGTGTAGCATTCCCTGCCACATAAACATCCAATCCATCTAACTGATCTTTTTTTAATTGATCTTCCTTTTCTCTCAACGACTGCAAGTCTGTTGCATATACACGTTTACGTCTTCCAAATGGATCAGTATATGTATACATATATCGATTATCTTCCGTTCGTTGACTTTCTCCTTTTCTTAAGACTCTGCCTTTTTTATCTTTTCTTGAATTTCCCATAGTCTGCTCCTTTCCTACATTTAGAAAAAGAGACTTTACACTCTAGGAATCGGATAGTAGTATTTCCACTCCCTTCTGCACTGCTTCTGTTATGGTAATCTTATGCAATTCAGCATACTTTTTTAGCCTATCATATTCCTTATTTGAAAACCTAACACCCACAATTTTGCTTTTAGGTTCTTTCGCTTTCGGTCTTCCCATCTTCGCCATAAAGCATGCCTCCTTTACATCTATATATATTATACTTTTTGTTAAACAGAAAGTCAACGCCTTGATGTGTAAAATCCCTTGTTTTTTATACTAATCTATATAACTCCAAATACTTATCCAGTATTTCTGTGTTTACCAGTACGAGTTTTCCGACCTTATATGTTGCTTTCGCTTCTTTCGCAATCTGTTCAAACTTGCTCTGACACATGCTATACATTTCCGCACCTTCCTTATAGCGAACAAATTTTTTAGCATATTGTTTTGTTGCCATCACATCTTCTTTTCTCGCTCCCATCTCACTTACTCCTTCTCTTTATATATAGAAGAAACTATTTTCTTCTATACTGCTAACTGACATTTTACGGCAGCATTAATTCGCTCCATCACATCAGAATCTTCCGGTATATGCCCGACCTTACTAATCACTTTATTCTTACTTACTACTGTAATCTGCTCTACTAAAAGCAGTGATGTCTTTTCAAAATATCCCTTTACGTCTTCTGGCTCAATCACTACATGCGTTGGAATATAATTCTTACTGATATTACCTGTGCATGGACATACACATAAAACCTTTGCATATTTATTATTTGTATCATTGCTGACAACCACACAAGGACGTACCCCGGATTGTACTGAACTTTTTGGATGCTGTCCCAAATCAATATAAATAACATCTCCTCTAATTATCTGTTTCATCTATCTTTCCTCCGATTTTCTACTTTGTTATCGCCATCTGTATTGGCAGTTTCATTTCTCCTTCGTCCACGGTCACTATGTAGCCTCCCGACTGTATGGCTTTGCCAATTTTTCTATACGCATCTTCCAAATCTGTTGCTATTCCTGATATTTTACTTACTAGAATAATTTCAACTTCCTTTTTGCCAATCATTTCGACCATTTTTTGAAAATGTGTATTTACCACGTAATTTCCCAGAATGCTGCGATGCATTATCTTTACAATTTTAATATTATGTGCCTTTGCATACTCTCTGATATATTTCAATTGATTCTTCTCCTTCTGCTCAATTGTTATCTCATTTCCTTTTGCTGACAAATACACAACAGCACGTAATGGTTTTTCCTTTCTATTCCTCATATCTGTAAACCTCTTATTACTGCGGAGCCTGACTAATCATATGCATAAATTCCTGACTAAGATATTCTCTCATTACTGGATCAAGTTTTTTTAATTCAGCATCTATGGATGTTTCCTCTGTTTCTTGCACCGCAGGAATCGCTAGAACAGTATTTGCATCGGTTTCCAAAACTGAAATTAATGCATACAATAAATCAATGCTCATTTTCCTATTTCCTTCTTCAAGCTGCGTGATGTGTGAAACACTTTTACCCACAGCCTCACTGAGATTTTCTATTGTCATATTCTTTTCTATTCTTAACTCTCTGATAGCCTGTCCGGCATTCCAGCCCTGATATTCCACACATCTCACCACCTTTCCATCTTAATTTCTTATTTACCTGCATCATCCATCTCATAATATGTAATGCAGTCAACATAATTTTTTAGTTAAGAATTTCAACTGTTTCACTACTTCGTTCTAACACTCATTATAGTTAACGGTTGCAAAACATCCCTCATTAAAAAGATAAACTCCAACTCCTTCGTCATTCATCACTTTAAGGAAAGCTTCTCTTTCATCCGACTTACAGCTAATATCTTCTAGACTTCTTATTACAATCAACCTTATATCCATACTTTCAAGTTCCATCATAAAACGCTTAAATGTTTCTCTGTAAATGTCATCTTCACTGCTGTCATCAAGAAAACAATATTCCAAACACATTCCTTTTGTATAACATGACTTTTTAATGTATTGTACCATATTGATAATACTGTCAAAATCTTTCTTTTCTTTAATAAATACAACTCCATTTATAACTTCTTTTCCATCGTAAATTCTTCTCATCTTTTTTCCTTCTTTTCTGCTTTATTTGACTAATCAATGTGCACGTTTTCTTAATCACAAGATAAATATACCTTATTTAAATCCAGATTTTTATGTGGTTACTTGCGTAGTTACTACGTATCATTTGCGTAGTTTTAAATATTGTCTAATATACCTTTTAATATCTTCAATGCTAATTCCTTTTTTTCTTTTGGAATATCAATTGACAAATCTGTCTTTCCTTTTCCTAAAATTATGTAGTCCAATGACGTGTCCAGCACTTGTGCTATTTCCACAAATGTATCAATACTTGTACTATGTGCTCCAGACTCTATTCCACTATATGTTCTATGAGATATACTAATCTCTTTCGAAAAGCTTTCCTGTGTGTAACCTTTTTCTTCTCTTAACTTTTTAATTCTTTCTCCGCTTGCTTTTAATTGATAACACATTACTTTCTCCTTTCCCGGTAGATACCAGTTCAGGTGGAAAATAATGAATTACTAATTATTTATCTGAAATTCAATTGCGAACAAAAAAGACGCAAAGAGAAAGTCAGTTAATAAACTGATATCTTTCCCCTGCGTCTCTGGTGCTTCTACAGTTATTGCTGTATGCCCTTATCAGGTGGGCTCACTATTTAGTTTTATATATGCATTTGTCCATAGAATGAACGGCTTCTAAAATATTTTTCAGTACAATTTTTAAATTCAAGAACTCTTCCACAACGATTACACTTAATAGAAATAGATAACGTACCGGAAGAATAATCAAATAATCTCCGTCCGCATTTTACACAACAGATTTGAATGTCATCTTTCATCATTAATACCTCCATTTTAAAGTTCATAATTATTCGATGATTTATATCCAACAAAAATATAGTCAGTCAAAATGTATTCATCACTTCCAAACAAAAAAGGAGCCAAGAATATTAATAATCTTAGCTCCCATCACTCTTTCCTGAATACCTCTTTATTCAGTGTGTCTAACCTTTTTCTTTACTGTCAATATCTTCATTTTTCCCTCTTTGTTTCTTCTTACTTCTACATCAATGTCTTTCGAGAGAAATTGTCTGACTATGACAATTAATTCTTTCTCTTCTGTTGATAATTCCGTTATTTCCTCTGTCAATAATTTCACTTATACCTTCCTCCTTTATCAAAGTTTTCAGGTATGTTCCATCAGACTGGTGGTAAATCAAACTTTCAATGCTTTATCAATCCTTTTATTTATGAATATTCTTCATATTAATTGCTTCTGCTCCTTTACAATGCATTGCTATACTCTTATACTATATCTCATTTATTATAAATAATCATTTAAAGTAAAAACGCAGCTGTTTCACTTATTGTGACTATGTCGTACTTCCTATGTAAATTATATTGTCACTCAATCTCACTGTACAGCTTAATTGCTGTATAAATAAAATCCAGCACTGTCTACACTTAGGACCAATCGGGATTGGATACATATCCTTTTGAATAAAATATCCTTTGGCTAGCATTTACTACATCGATGTTTTTAGTGTGTCTGCCTTTTTTAGATTACCACTTTGATAATTTTTTATCAATTTATAAAATAAATTTGTATTTGCTTAAATATTTTAAGTTTTTTCCTCTTTTTTACAATAAAATTCCTTTTATTACATTTCGTAATATTTTTGTTGTATTTTCGTAAAATATAGAATATAATAGTTAATCGTGCGTTTATTCTAAAATAAATAATAAGCCATAAGTCATTAAAACCACTTAATCTTTCCCTAATAGTACTTTTAACATTTTTATTGCTAACTTCTTTTCCTCTTCCGAAAGATTAATTGGAAAAACATTATTTTCTTTTCCTAAAATTATGTAATCTAATGATGTTTCCAACACTTGTGCTATTTCCACCAAAGTCTCTATGCTCGTACTATGCGCTCCAGATTCTATTCCACTATATGTTCTGTGAGATATGCCAATCTCTTTGGCAAAGCTTTCCTGTGTGTAACCTCTTTTCTTTCTCAAATGTTTTAACCTCATTCCACTTTCTTTAATGTTATAATTCATATAAAATCCTCACTTTCCGGCTGATACCGTGAAAATGGTATTTTTTTTATGCAAAAACGCTTTTTCGAAAAGATTTAACAATTTATTTACACTTTTTTAATAAGTAAAAAAGACGCAAGGGAAAATCCGTTTTATCGGTATCTTTCCCCTACGTCTTGGTGTCTTAGTACTTTATATAATCAGTACCGCCCTTGTAGGTGGTGCCATTATTTAATTTTTCTCTGTTACTATATTGTTACTTTGTTATTCTTTACTTCTTTTATTAAATTCTGATATGCAACACTTTTCGCAAGAAGCACACGCTTACATTTGTTGCACTTTAACTCAATCGTAAATTCTCCTCCAATGTAGTCAAATAATCTATGACCACATCTTCTACAGCAAAACTGTATATGCCTGTTCAATTATTTCATCTCCTTTGCAATACAAAATCTTTAATTTTGTACCTGCAAGGATGGGAAACTGTTCCTTTGCAAGTCATCTGTAGTCAGAAGTTCCGCTGCATTTCTGCTCTGACTTATGCTGATCTTTAGAAAACTTAACTATAATCATTTTCCTTTATTTATTAAGTAATTATTAACCTATTGTCCTTCCATAAACCACATGTTATTATCCTCATTGAATAAGTATCTCTTTTGTCCCCCAATAATACATGTGTGCCTCATCCCCACACCACCAGCCTTCAGGCTTGCAGCTCTTTTTTACCTGTAATTCTGTCAATATGATATACCATTCCATCGGTCCACTTAAAACTTTTTGGAATCAGTACACTTTCTCTAAAAAACCCTGCCAAAGCATCCACATATATTTTTGACATAACCTCCGCCTCCTATAAAACTTCAATAGCTCTTGGCGAGCATTCCTTCCTTCTAATAAATCCGGATTCTTCCAGATTCTTTAAATGGGACACTATTGTAGATGTGGAAGAAACTCCTACCATCTTACACAGTTCTCTAACTGTCGGTGAATATCCATTTTTGCGCTGATAATTGATTATGTTCATATAAACTTGTGCCTGTTTCACTGTTAATATTTGTTCATAATTTACTACCACTATTCTCATCTCCCTTCATCTAAAAAATCCCTTTGAATGTACTATGTGGCCTTCCTTTGCATTAATAGAAGCCAATGTCCAATTCTGATACATATGACCTCTTTAAATACTGTAAAATCCAAACCGTCTTCTTATATGATCCACTGTAATATCAAAAGCCATCTGTTTATCCCTTATGTGGATTTCCACAGTTCTGCACTTGAATCCACTCTCTCTTGATCTTGCTGCAACGCTTTCTGATAATACATGAAGAATAATCTTTATGTATTCATCATTTACCAAATCTCTTGGAGTTGTGGTACTGTTCCCAACCGACTTAATCTCACCGTGAGTGTTTTCTTTTCTTACCGGACTATCATCATAACTGTTTGCAAAGCCCCAAAATACGGCTCACATCTTTCCTAAATGGGATTATAAAATATTAACATCCATTCTTTCCAGATCACCTATCGTATTGACTCTTAAGTTATGAATTTTTTGTGGTACTTCTCCCAACATAAAGCAAATCCAATGCTGGAAGTGTCCACGCTTTTTTCCTAAACTCATTTTCACTCATGGTGGCAATTGTATCCCGTTTCTGATAATCAGAACCCAGTTTTGTAAAAATCTTATTAAATGAAACTCCGATACTTACAATAATACCAAGTTCAAGCTTGATGCGATTGCTGATTTCCTATGCAATTTTAATTTCATCCCCTTTATTTAATTTTTAGAATTTAGAACATGTGTTCTTTTTTCCTTGTAAAACTGATTATATACCTATAATTTTTGTTCGTCAATCGAACATCTCAAAAAATTTTAAAGGTAAATACCTTTTAATTTTTACTCATATTCAGTATTAAATACTATATTTCGTTATTTCATCCTCATTAAACTATCACAGCCCGCCTTTGTGATAATACGAGAATAAATGGTCAAATCCATTTCTACTTATTTCAATCTCTGAAGGATTTCTTACTCTGTCAACTACTTCTCTCTCTATTTGTCCAAATCATTTTTTTCAATATCACAATATTCAAGATACAATGGAAATGGAAGTTCTTCGTTGTGAAAAAGCTCATATCAGCTATCCTCTTTGTTTTGAAAACGCCTGTGGTTGAATTCTTCCGTTTTTTCTCTGATAGCCTAATTTAATTCAGATGGGAAAAAGAACTATTCATTATGAAGTACTACAGTAATCCATGTAGAAATATTTCCTATAAAACCTTCTACATTAGATTTGTCTTTTGGTTTTCTGACATGGGCTATAATCCATGCCTGTTGTTTTCGTTAATAAATGCTTCTGCATAGACATACAGACTATAGAACATAACACCTACAAACATATATGCCTTGGTAAGAATACCAGTATCTGAATGAATAATGAACACAAGATCACCTACCCAGTCAAACTCGATCTGTCCACTGGGTTTCCTGTTGATGTACATGGTAGCACGTCGTTTCTGTTCATCCTACTAGATGTAGTAACAGAATTGCGAATACATAAATGGTTCTTCGTTATTCAGACAACATTCTTCCATATATTCCGCTTATAGGAGTTTCTTGGTCACTCCATTTCGGAGCAACTCCTTATGGATGTAGTTAAAGTCTGGCATTCTCTTTAAAGATACTAACTTGTCCTGTTTTGGAAACATAAGTTTATCCAAAACTTCATCTGTCATCGAATCGAAAATCGGCAAGGAAAAATTCATTTTTCAAGCACATTCTTGAACTTTGACGACAGTCTTTTGGACAACACCACAACTCTGCATAATGTTGCGTTAAATAAATCCTAAACTAAATAGACTTAAGATTTTGCGATATTTGGTCATAATCAAGACCTCCTTATAGTAAATTTACATCTTGCAATATATAGATTCATTATAAAATTTATAAAGAAGTAATTTCCATATGGATGGAATCATGATTTCCGATGAGCAGACAGCTGATGTATGGGAAGCCCGAATACTCATTTAAAATCTTTAGTTTTTCGAATAATTATCTTAAAAATATTTAGGTGTTACTATCCACCTTTTTATTTGACGTTTACAGAAAAACATTAAAACTAATTTAAAACTGCATAAAAATATCCAGCAGGATTAACCTGTTGGATAGAAAATTTTATATTTTTTCGATTGTCTACTTAACTGGAAGCAGTTCACAAGTCTGACCGTCCCATTATTTATTATACAAATCACTTAACCCTATCTATACTATTTTTCCATTAAATATTTAGATAACTTTATTATAACATCATTAATTATTTTTTTCTCTACCACTTCTATACTTTCTATTTTTGATATAATATTATTTTTTGTAGGAATAACATCCCTCTTTACTTTTAAAAATACATTATAGCGTATAGCATAATTTAATATCAGCCTTCCCATTCTAACTACTTCCATATATTGTTCTACCACTTCCTGTGTTTCCAATATATTTTCTTCAAATAAATACTGTAACCTCTTCCCCATCAATAATTTATGCTCATATAATAAATAAAATTGTCGTAAATCAATACTACATTCCTGTCTAGCCATATCTTCCAAATAAGCTATAATATCTCCATAAACATTTATGCCATAACTATTCAATTCACTACACTTTATTGGATTTATGTGTCGTCTATCAAACAAAAAATTAGTTGCATAAATATATTTTTTCAACATAAGCAATATATACTTCGGATCTATTCTATAATATGGTCTCAGCCACTGATTATCTTTATGAAAAGAATACAGAATAAACGGTAAATCTCGATTCAAAAAAGTAGATTTTAATGCATTGCAAAATGAATCATATGATACTTCTCTTAATACATAATGAGCATCATCACCATAAAATGAACAATATAAAACTTGCTTTTCATCATTGTAACCATATATCATTAACTCATGATCAAAATGAGATTTTTCGAAAAAAAGCATTCCTTCTACATAAAACTCGTCTACAAATAAACAAATATATTTTTCATTATCAATTATTTTTTTTATTTTCACAATCTCATTTTCATCAAATAAGTCAAATGTCACTATAGACATTCTTTCTGTATTAAGATAATAAACTTCATCCTCAAAATACTGAACATCATAGTTTATTTTCAAATCATTATTGTAATACAACGAATAAATATTGATAAAATTAGAATAAAACCATCCCTTACTTTCATCTCTTGTACAAACTATTGACATTGGCATAGCAATATTATTATAAGTTTTAGCAATAGGAATACATATATTTAGTTTTTTAATTTTTTCTTTCCAAAGAGCTTTTTGATTTTTTTCATATAATGATGAATCAAAACTATTATTCATTTTAATCTCCATTCCGCCGCCTTTGGCTGGTGACATAAATAGTAATGAAAGTATTTCAACTCTCTACATTATGCTGTAGAATCGTCAGCAGAAAACTATACTACAAAGCACAGGAAAAGGAGTTATAATAACTTTCTTCGTTTTAGGCAGCATTTTAATCAGTGTAAGTCCTGCCTTTTCAAGCACAAATGAGTAATATTACGAATCCGTACACTAAGAATTGTTTAAACATCTTAGTTTAATTGTGTAGCAACCAGTCAATAGCTTCTTATCATTCACGAAAGGTGTCTGACCATGAAAGTTATTTACCAAACCTGTTGTAGTGTCGATGTTCACAAATCATTTCTCGTTGCCACAATCGTTAAAACTACTAGTGGCATCGAGCCTTCTTATCAAAAAAGCTTTTCCACATTTAACAATTCAATTCTTAAATTCAAACACTGGCTTCTCGATAACAACTGCCATGATGTCTGTATGAAATCCACTGGGAAATACTGGATTCCTATCTTTAATCTTCTGAAAGATGATATCAATGTTGTCATTGCCAATTCCAAATGGGTAAAGATATCACTACAAATTAGTTTCCTTCCGTTCAAGTAAAAAAATAGATATCAGAATGCTCTTACGGTCTGTAATATTGTATTGGATTCTGTTATTTTCGATATCTTTGGAAAGTCATCCACATCCATCATCGACTATCTGCTTGAAAAATCGGGTACATCCATTAACCACAAAGAAATCGCATCTAAACTTCTAAAAAGCCTCAAATCCCCAAAAAACGCTGTTATAGAATCCATTGAAGACAATCAGATAACTGATTCACCAAAATATCGCATGCACCTCATCCATACTCATATGAATTATATCACAGCTGAAATCAATGATGTAGACTCTATAGTAGAAAATTTAATTTCCTCTAGCCCTGATTATAAAAATGCTGTACAGTTACTCTGTACCATTCCGAGTGTTAAACATGATAGTGCAATCACTATCATCTCCGAAATAAGCATTGATATGTCTCAGTTTCTGTAACTCAAAACGTTTATGTTGTTGATCAAGTCTTGTTCCTAGGAGTAATAAATCTGCCAGTAAAAAGAAATACGAATATCTTATAAAACATCATAACAAGAAAAGAGCCATTATTGCTATTGCCCATATAATTCTTACTGCAATCTACTAGATGCTGGCTACTGGTGAACAGTGGAATCTGAACAACCTTTACAAAATTGATATGCCTGTAACTCTTGTTGAAAAACCAAAAGTAAAAACTATCAAGCAAGCCAAGAAACTATTACAACAAGAAGGTGTACTTGCTCCTGATGAATTGCTAATTTCTTAATCTGATTTACTAAATTTATAAATCTTTAAAAAAGTTGCCTTCAGCGACAGTTTATTTAAGCGCGCCATTTTACGGGTGTCCTTTACTTGCTTTCACATTAGATACCTCTTGTATTTCTTAGATTTGCCAACATACAGGTCAGTAATAATCTAAATTTACTCAAGGTACTTTTTATGTCAATCTCTTGACCTATTTAAAGTATACAGGAAACTTTTCAAACTGTTTTTTGTTTATCTCAAATTCTCTTTTTCTAAAATTAAACTTATTAATAAATCATTCTATATGACGCTTCAATATTACAATCCACTTCATTTTTCATGAATCTAATTACTTGAATTAAATTTGAACTAAACCAAAGCACTCCACAAAACCTTGTTTATTAAAAGATAATCCCCTATATCCATTTATATACTCAATATATTTTATATAATCGAAATCTAACTGAGACGTATAATAACTCATCATTTGTTTTTTGACATCAATAAACTGTGTTATATCTACGCAAACAGAAACTTTTTTTTGAAATGACCACACTTCATATTCAAATATATCTTTTACATGACATGTTTGATTTTGTGTTGACCAATACCTGGCCTTTCCTATTGCATCCATCGCAATTTCATGTGTAGCTATATGATCTAAATGATTATCCTCTGCATGTGGAATAAACACAACATCAATTTGTTCTGATTGAATAATCTCAATCAACTTAACGACAGCTACTTTGTAAAACAGTCGAATAAATCCATCCTCACACCCCAATCGGTAGTGTTCATCAATTTTAAGCATTCTACAAACATTATCAAATTCATTAATTCGACATTCATCATCGGACATATGTACAACTATAAGTCTAGCCATCTGATTTCTCATAGACATAAGAGTTCCTGAACACCCTATCACTTCATCATCCATATGTGGTGCTATTACCAATACCTTTTTATTATTAAAATCAATCATAATAACCTCATATTACTATTATACAAATATTGTTTTTATATAAATCTAATTCAATTCTGACAATATCCTGGAAACATATTCATCATATCTTTTCTGCATAGCTCTTATATCATAATTATTATTAATATAATTAATCCCATTCATGACTTCATTCTGTTCGAGTGCTTTACTATATTCTTCCATTATCCTACTAACTTCTGAAACACTCATATTTTCATTTGCAAAAATAATCCCTGAATTTTCTGGTAAAATAGAAACCGTTGCTCCTTTTCTCCTAGATATTATATATCTACCAGCTGCAATTGCCTCTATCGTTGTTAGCCCAAATCCTTCCTCCAAACATCCCAATGACAATACAAAATCACATTTGTTATATAAAGAATTCATTCCATCTTCATTCTGCCATGGAAGATATTCAATTATTACATTTTTTTTCATGGCATAATGATTTAAACTTTCATAAAAATCAACTTCAGCAAAATCATTATTTTCTTGTCTAGTAACTATTAAGCGATATTCTCCCCAATTTCCCAGACCATTAAGCATTGCAATAAAATCTATGCTCTCTCTATATCCTTTCCCCCAATCTGCTCTATACGGTAGCAACGTTGTAAACTGCTTTTCAGATACAGTTGGAAAAAAACAATCACATTGTATTCCATTTGAAATAACATGAATATCCTCACACCTATTAGACAATTCTCTGCATTTATCTTTAAGAAACATTGATGGAACTATCAGTTTATTCCAAATATTACTTTTCGCTATATCCACACAATGTTTGTAGGATATTCCTCCCAGAATACAAATTTGATTTATATTCAAATTGACTATTACGCGCTCAAAACTAAGCAAAATTTTACATTCGCTAATTATCTTTTCTGCTTCCGTACAAAAGTTTGGGGCTATTTCACCATTATGTCGAGTATAATCATCCAAATAAAAGGCATTAATTGACTGAATATATTCTGTATGATTTTTGATTACTCCTATTCTGTCATTCAAATTTGCTTCCCCATGAAGAACAACAACATCATACTTCTTCTCAAGACTTAAAACAACTAATCGGCAGATATTTTCTGCTCCACCTGCAGCCGAATCAATTTGAAATTTAGGGATAACGAAAACGCCTATTTTACTTCTCATAGTGCCTCATCTCCTCGCATCAAATCACATGAATTACACAATTGACTTCTCCTAAACTCATAATCATAAATTAATAAATTATCGACTGTATAATGTACACTTACACCTTCACAATCAATGCAACAAGAAGAAATGTCTCCATTCCAAAGAACCACAAAAGCATTTTCTCTCTCAAAAATACAAGGTTTATTAGAAGATTGACAAACATAATCACATTCTGTTTTAGGAATTTGTCCAGCCCAGTTATGTCTTTTCCCAACATCATAAACCTCATCTATACTAATAGGAAGGTTCGCTTTTTCTATAAGCTCTCTTACCAATACATCCGCATTGCTAACATGGTTGGATATACTGATTCTCTTTAAGCCTGCGCAATACAAACTTTTCAAAAGCTCCTCTGTCAATAAAACACCATTAGTAAAAAAGCTACATTCCATCCCTTCGTCTTTTGCATATCTAACAAATTCAGCTAAATCAGGATGAAGCACAACTTCACCAAAATTGTGTAAGTATAATAATGACTGACCACATTTTTTAGCTAACTCAACAACCTTCTTAAAAGTAGCCAAATCCATAAATCCTTTTTGTCTTTTTTGCTTTGGATGAGGACAATAGTTACACGATAAATTACAATAATTTGATAATTCAATTTGATAAATTTTCATTTTTTCTTACAAGATATAAAATCTTTTTCTCCTTTTTTAATTTAAATATTTCCACAGTTGGTCTTTGTACTCAAATTGACCATAACAAATAGAATACCCCCACTCTCTTTCGACAGCCCTTTGCAAATTCTTAATTATTGAGTATATTCCTATCCTATAAACTGACTCATTTTTTATCCACGGGAATAAAACATCATAAATTACTTCTTGATTTTGCGAATAATAGAGAACATTATATGCAAAAACTTCTCCATTTAAGCAATATCTATATAGTTTGAATGCAGCACTACTATTGTACAACTTCCAAAAAAACTCCATGAATTTTTTCTGTTGTTTTTCTCCAAATCGAATAAAATTATATTGCTCCCAAAACTCAAAAAAATCAGTTGAAAACGGAATTTGTTCAATAATTATTTGCTCATTATTATGTATAGTTTTTTTATTCTTTTTACATACTCTTTCGTAACCTATTCTACTTACTTTTTCACACAAATATAATGTATCACACTCTAAAAAAACAATATTGTTCGTTTCAAGACAATCCTCAAGATTATCTATTGTAAACTCCATCAGATAAACGTCTCTATTTAACGGAACTGCATAAGCAAAACTCAACTCATACAAATCATCGTTATAATAAAATTTATTTTCCAAATACGTTAATGCTAATAAAACAACAATAGATTCATTTGAATCAAAATCGTCCACAGATAAGTACTTGTCCACAAGTTTATTTTTCCGAAAAAAATTAACCAGTTTCTCAAAACTTTCTTTCTTAAAATCAAAATTACTCATATCATATTCTTCTTGATTTATACTAGTTATTATTTGTTGTCCTATAAGTTTTATCTCGTTTTTTATAGATATTATATTATTTATATCTACTTCCTTAACAATCACTCTATAATGCACTCCTTTTATCTGTACTCTGTTATATAACATAAATAAATATCACTAAACCGAACGATATCAATCTTGTTTACTCATTCTACTCAAATACAATGAAGCCAATTCCTCTACTGATTCACATTCAAATATTCTATCTATTTTCTTTTTTTCCACAACATTTACTGCATAATCTACATCATAAACATACTCAGAAATAATAGATTGGAAATCAATATCATCTAAACTGGCACGGTTTAACAAATAATCATGTAAATATGTGAGACCTTCTAACTCTGGCATTTCATCAAAATGTTTTACTAATTCTTCATATTCTCTCCACATAATACAGAAAGGATATTCAAAGTAATTGTGGAAATCATAAATCTGATATATCTGACTAACATTTAATCCTGGTAATAAACAAAATAAACGATTTGAATATAACAGTTCAAATATTGAAGTCAGTCCCGGCGAATAGAATAAATATTTACATTCTTCTACTAATTCTCTATGCCTAACATTATTTACTGATCCTAAAATCTCTATGCATATATCTTTATATTCATACTGTCTTTTAGAAAATAAGCCGCCAATTACATATACTTTTTTCACATTTTCTGGTAGATTTTCTACTATCTTATCAATGATTAACTGTGCATTTTTCAATACAAAGTCACCCTCTACCGGCTCTGCCATTCCTCCAAAAGAAATCAATACGTAATCACTCTTTTTTACGTCATTTTTTTTCCAAATGTTATAATCAATAAGAGGTCTGCATTCTTTCTTTTGTGGTAACTGTCCTATTTTTCTTCCAAAATATACCTGCGTAATCATATTTTGATTATTAATATACTCCTCAGGTACTTTATTCCACATCCAATACAACGTGTCAACAACTAATACTTTATATCCCCTCTCAAGCCAAAAACATGACAATTCAACATTTGTATTTACAATTACAAAATCATCCATTGTAATAATTTTTAACAAATCGCTAAATACATTCTCGTCTCTCGTATCAATTTCCAGATATTTATATGATGAACATTTCTTTAAATAATCCAATGACTCTCCATATGTAATAATGGTAATATCATATTCTTTTTCTAATTTTTTTGCTATTGTTAATGATGTACTTATTGGTCCAAATCCAAAACAGGGTGCTTCAATATATAATTTTTTCATACAACCTCTCTATTCTTTTTTATGCATGTTTAACAAATGCCTCTTAATTATAGACTCTGCTAAACGGTTAATAAAGTTACTTATATACTCAAACTAGAACTTTTCTAGATATGAAGCGACTTTTTAGCATCCATTTCTGATGTATTTAGATATACAAAATAAAACGTCTTTCTGGTTTATAAAGACCTTATTGTATTCCCAAATTCACCTACAGTAACTAACCTATCATGTCTACCATGATTACCATCCTCTGCCAGATTCTAAATTTCTTCGTTCTGCTTATTCATAGTTGGTGCTACTCATGCTCCTTTATAATATCACACCTTTATTAGGGTTATACAAACGCAAATCTGTATTCTCATTTATCAGTTCAGCTTTTCTTCCCATAATTTCATTTTCATAATGTCCATGTATAATGTGTACTATATTAGATAAAAAACAAGGAAAATCCACCATGCAATTATACTCATGAGGTAAAAAACAGAACTTTACATCAGTATGATATACAGCATAACGGAATGAAGGTTGATCTGGAGGAACATCATTATATTTAGTAGTATAATATTGATAACACTCCTCATAATTACTTTTATACATTTCAAACATTTTTTCAGTTCTCTTATTCTTTTTGTATGCAATTACCCCTGAATTCATTTCTGCAAAAGCCTCCGGTAACATTATAATTTCATCCTCTTCTATCGGTGCATGAGACGCTAAGACATCAAATCTATCCAGCATTTCAAACAATACCTCAATAGAATCTATAATATAAGTATCTGTATCCAAAAAAATTGTTTTATCAAACGGTGAATTATAATAATTATTCACCTTATCTCCAAAAGTATATGACGGATTTTCTAATTCAATATAATAATCAATTTCTTTGCACTTATTTTCCCCTTTCCAATCCGTACATAATGCGATAGGCACAGATGGCATTATTTTTTTTGTTCTCTTTATTGCATTTACTGCCTCATTGTAATATTTTCGCCCACTTGCAATATATAAAATTCCATTCATTTTTATTTCTTCCTTCAGTTTTTTTTCAAAATCTTTTTTTATTTCTTTTCAAGATCATATATTTCTTCTTTTCTAAAAAAATTATATTTAACAAATTCATTGTTTAGATTTTTTTATATAAAGAATAGTAATATCCATTCTCCACTCTCCTTGTCATAATACCTATCTTAATTTGCCTTAAATAACTATTAGTTCTTTGCCTATATCCATACAAATATTTAGGTATTACATAATATTTACTTAACATCATATGATGCATTACAAAATCTAAATCTTCCTACATGTCCTCAACATACTTATATTTTTCCCATTGGCTTTTCTTTATAACTTGTAATTGACTAGTAAGAATTCTTCGATATATAGATCTAGGTTCTCCATAATACAAGCCTTTGTCTGCTTTGCGCATAATAGATGGTTTTACATCGACTTTTCTTCCTTTTTCATCAAAAAGAAAATATCCAGATACATATAACCCGTCCCCATTCTGAAGAATTGCTTTAACAACTTCCTGCATGGCATCTAGTGTAACGATATCATCATCCAAATATGTTACCCACTCAGTTTCAGCTAATTCAAATCCTTTATTTGTTACTCTAGCAGCAGTTCCGTTGCCCATTATTCTTTCAATTTTTATGTTTAATTTTTCATCAGCAAAAATAATATTTATCAGTTCAACAACATATCCATACAATTCCTTATCATTATGCTCATCAACCATAACTAAAAAGTCAAAATCCTTATAAACCTGATTTTTAACAGACAACAAAGCATTGTAAATATTCCTTATTTGAAACAGTAATAAGTAATGTTATAATATTCATAAAGTCCCTCCTCGTAATTAGTCAAAATAAACTATATTTTTATTTAAATAATGTTGTGGGACACATTTTTTTTAACTAATTCATATTCTCTTTTGATACAAATTTCAAAATCTACTTCGTCCCATTCAAATGCTTCATCTATAGCAGGGGGCGAACTTAAAAACACTACCCTTTCAAGTTTATCACAGCTATAAAAAGTTCTTTTTCTGATTGTCTCCACGTTTTCCGAAAGACTACTTCCTTTAAAATTTACACTTAAAAAAAGCACCTTTTTGCAATTCATGTCCATCTAAAAATATAGTTTTTAATTGTTCACATCATGTAAACGCACCTTCTCCAATCACCGATACATTATACATTTGAACTAATTCTTCTACAATAAGAAAGCACTCCTATCCCTAACTTAGTATCTCTGCCATAACTATATACATTTTTCAGACATTTCTAATCGGCAAATGCATAATCGCCAATGTCTCCTTGAACTTTTATAACAGCCAATTCACATTGCAATTGAGTATGTTCATATATTGATATTTCTTTTTGACAAATAACTATTGTACTCATCATTTTTCCTCATTTCTCATTTTACATAGTTTGTTATTTTTTCTACGAAATTGCTCGCCACATGTTCACTATAATTTTCTTTAAAATATTCTAAATAGAATCCCTGCTGATATCTTAATGTTGTAAAATCGGCCTTTTCATATTTCAATTCCTTAGAGAAACTATTTTCAACATCTCTGTAAAAATATAAATACTTGCTAACCTTCTTAAATTTCCATTTCAAAAGATTTATTAACATAAAGTCAATATCTTCTCCATTAGAGGAGGTATCATATTTGTATGACTCCCACACTTCTCTACGCATTACTTGAAATTGATTAAAATAAGTTGGTTCCCCAATTACATCCGGATCTTCTTTATATATAGTAATTGGTGGATAATATGTAAGAGATTCTTCCCACTTAACTATATTTCCTTTTTTATCAATTCTTGCCATTCCAGATGAAAAAATATCAACTTCCTTATTCTTTTCTATCGCCTCACGCATAATCCTAATAGCATCAGGGGCAATAATATCATCCCCATCTAAATACGCTAACCAATTTCCAGTAGTATTACTAAACGCTTCGTTTCGAATATATCCTGCTGTACCTTGCCCCTTTACTTTCACTATTCTCTTCTCTGTACACTCTATACAATCAAATATATCCTTACAAAACTCTTCAAGCCCCTCTTCTCCATTCGAATCAATACATAAAACAAATTCAAAATCTTTATCATCCTGTGCCGCAACAGATATCAATGCCTCATACAGAAAACACTTTCTATGAGCTGTAACAACTAATGATATTTTATCCATACTAATTAACCATTCCTTTCAAATCAGATAATAATTTATATGTTTCTTCAAATAATTGATATTGTGCATCATTCTCAACAAAAACATGTGAGCAGCTATCTATCTCCTTAATAGAACAAGAAACCTTTTCCATTTTTTTTCTGGTCAGCAAAGACAAATCATCTTTCTTTGAGAAAAAACAAACAACATTTTTATTCGTCACATCAAAAACATTATAATCAGAAGAACACTGCATCATATGCTTTGGAGAAAAAAACTGTCCCTCTTTTAGAATTGCTCGTTTTCCTATAATTGGATGTTTCACAATAGGTACTGTAACCTTCTTTTTAGTATTCTTTTCGCCACTATCTTCATGTTCTGTTTCTCCAAGTACTAAAACAGGATTAAGTAAAATAATATCATTTATATCAATTTTCTTCTCTAACACTATCTTATTGATTACTTTTGCCCCATCGCTAATTCCCATTAATACGATACGACACTTCTCATTCATACAACAATTTCTAATATAATTAACTACACAAACAACATCAGAAACTTTTGTATCCAAATCAGCTTCAAAAAAATCACCATCACTTATTCCTAAACCTAAATAATCAAATCTAACAAACGCAATTCCCCTTTTTTCTAAATATTCAGCTTCTTTAACAAATAGTCTATTTGCTTCTACCCTGTTTCCATTCATGCCATAACATAATATGACAAAAATTCTTGTTTCTGAAAAACAAAAAGGGAGATTCATTATTCCCATTATTCTTCTTCTGTTGTTTACTACTTCAAATGGAATTCTCATATTTCACCTTTTAAACATTCATTTATAGTTTCATAAGTTCTAAAATGCCACATTGCATCCGGCACTAAAGATATATAATCATAATCTAACTGTATCCTATATCCTAAACCTGTACTCCAAGGGACGATACCTATTTTTTCATTGTCAGTTTCAAAAAAAACTGCTTTTTGACTTTTTTCAAAACTTGCATAATCATAACATAAAAGCTCCTTAAAAAAATCTTCACTTATTCTTTGATTAAATAACCCTAACTCTGAGTACACATTAATTGTATCCTTTATTTCCTGTGGTAACTCTTCGAGACCTTTGCAATATCCTTGTAATAATCCTTGAAACGAAATATTCTTTTCAAGAATTTGATCATGCAATGCTTTTGATTTCACAGGTGGATAATACCATGGATTAATAGAAATAATCTTAGATACCAAAGGATGCTCCTCAAAAAAATCACACATCAAAGTTCCAATGATTCCTCTAGAAATAATGACCACAGATGAAAATCCATTATTTGCAGCATGGTCTACCACATCCACTATGCTACTCTTTAATTTTGATATTGTAATACTTTCTGATTCTCCAGTACTATCTCCATGTGCATATAAATCCACTTGAAAAACATTATTCCCTAACTTAAAAAGATACTTTGACATTTTTGTCATATAATAATCCAAATCAATCAATGGTTCAGAAAAACCACTAACTACAATTATTGCATTATTGCTATTTTGTTCCTCTTGAATATAATCCAAACAAAACGTCATTTCACCTTTATTAGAACTAGCTAAATAATTCTGAAATATCATATTTTTTTCCTTTACTTTAATAATTTTTCATTATTATCGACAAATTTACCTATAATTCTACAAAAAAGTTAGTCTCTTGCTCTCTTCTTCTTACCATTTAATGTATAAGTAATACTATCAACTTTTTTATATTTCTTTGGTATCTCATAAGTAGGAAGATAATTTTTCAAATAAGAAATAATTTCTTTCTCATCTCCAACTTCACCCATATAATCGCAACACAAAACGCTATGATGATTATCGTCTGTTACACCATATACAAAACAATCTTCAATAGAACTCATTGCCATAATACGCTGTTCTATTTCTTCAACAAAGACATTATGTGAATCAATGTTAATCATATTATCTACTCTTCCTAAAACAAATAACTCATTATTTTCATTGATATAACCTATATCTTTTGTATTAATCCACTCTTCATCATTCTTTTGCCCTTTCAAATTAGCATAACCAGTAAATTTACATAGTGTTTTCACATGAATCGCACCTTGTTCATTTATCCCCTTAGTCTTCCCCTGCTCATCAACTATTTTTACACTTACACAATCTAACACCTTTCCAACTGATCCCTCCGTATCATAATCACTTGGAATTTGTGCTGCAACTCTTGGCCCAGCCTCTGTTAATCCATACACATTCAAAATATCTACATTTGAAAACACCTGTTTTGCTCTTTCAAGCAAATTAATATCCAATACCGCTCCACTACAATATATTTTTTCTAATTTATCAAATTGATATCTTCCTTTTTCTGCTGCAAGTGTAATAAGTTTAAGAAGTGTAGGATTTAAACATGTCACTGTAATATTATTATTAGAAATATTTTTTAATATTGTATTTGGTGTTGTTACTGTTGGAGAGATAAACAATTTCACACGATATATTAACGCCACCAACAATTCACATACAAAAGTCGATGAATGACATAATGTTTTCTGTATGTACATAGAATCACTATCCTTTAAATCCATGTACTTAAACACCTCATCTGCATTGGTGTTAATTGCATAGTGTGATAAAATAATACCTTTTGACTTTCCAGTGGTGCCAGAGCTAAATAATATTAAAGCTTCCGAATCATCATACCTTTTACTAAACTTATTAAATAATCTTTTAGGAACCGCAACCATTCTATTTTCTATTGCATCATAAGGAACAAACTCTATATTTTCTTCTTCCTTTTTTTGCTTAATATTATCTAATAGTTTTTGTTCAATATGACACTTTTCAACACCAACACTTTCTAGCATCTCTTCTACTGATTTAAAAGGTATTCGCCAATCAACAAGTACAACACAATCACCATTATTCCATATATTAATAACCTGTTCTATCATTCCAATAGAATTATCTCCAACTAATCCTACTCTCATATTTCCTCCTAAATAATAAATGTTTACTGATACCAACTACTTTGTTCAGTATATAACTTATTGTAATATTGACACGAATTCATTAATTGTTCATGAGTTCCAACTGCTTCAACTTTTCCTTTTCTCATAACTATAATTTTTGTTGCATAATTGCACAAACTCACTCTATGAGAAACAATTACAGCGGTCTTTCCCTTTGCAAATGACAGAACATTATTTAATATTGTCTGCTCTGTCATCGGATCAATTGCACTGGTCGGTTCATCAAAGAAAAGAAGATTGCTTTTACAATACATTGCCCTTGCGATTGCCAATTTCTGCCATTGTCCACCAGACAGATCTAAGCCTCCAAACTCAGTACCTAATTGTTGTTCTAATTGAACATCCAACAATTCATTTAAATTTACTATTTTTAACAAATCTGAAACTTTTTGATCATTTGGCTCATTATGTACATCAGATATTGTTACATTTTCTCTTAATGTCAGTAAATATCTAACAAATTTTTGAGAAACAATCGAGAAATTTCTATATAAACTCTTCTTGTCTAAAGAATTAAAATTCACTCCATTATAAAGAACAGTTCCAATACTCGGCTGATATAATCCCATCAAAAGCTTTCCTAACGTAGTTTTACCACTTCCATTTTCACCTACAATAACAACAAAATCATTTTTTTCTATTTTTAAATTAATATTTTCCAACGCTTTGTCTTTACAGTTTGGATAAGAAAAATCAACATTATCAACCTCAATATCAAGGCATTCAATATCTTTGCTTTCATTTGGTTTCTTCTTATTATCATCTATAAAATTATAATAATCTTGAACATATCCAACCATTTCAGGAATAAAACCTAATTGAATTAAAAAACCTTTTGTTTGACTCTGTACTTCTAAAAAAGCATAAATGCACGCACAGAAAACGCCAATTGTAATCCTTCCATTTAGGACTAAAACAAAAGAGCAAATCCATCCCATTACATATCCGACAGTTTCAATATTTTCACAAATCAAAAGTGAGACGGAATCTTTAACTTTTAGTTTCCATATTTCTTCATTAATATCATCTCGACATTCAATCCATTTTTCAACTATATAATTGCCAAAGTGCATGCTTCTCATCTCTTTTGCTGTTTGTTTATCCATAAAAAGAGACCAAAGATAATTTAATTTTCTAGTTTTATTTGCTTGCATATATTTCATATAATAAAACTCATTTCCACGAATTTTTCGTACTACAAAAAATGGAATAACGCTTAGAATAGAAATAAGCAAAAAAATCAATGAAAACTTTGCAAGTATAACCATTACCGAAATAACTCCAACAGCATTGGTTATGACAGATAATAATGCTAAAAATAATTGACTTATTTTTTCGTACTCCGCACAATAGTTAGCTCGCTCCTGTTGTTCTCGTACCTCAACATTTTCATACTCTATCAATTCTAAATTCGACATTTTTGAAGCAATATGAATTCTGCTTTTACTTATATACTTTTCAAATACTGCAATATTCTCCAATGCATTAGCAATGATTTCAAATATCTTTTGTATAACATACAAACTTATCAAAAGAATACACCATTTAATAATATATTCGAAATGAATCGATTTTCGGATATATATTTCTACTTCATCAAATAATTTTGTATTAATTGCTACAATTATTGCGGGAAATATACAAACAAAAAAATTATATACTACAACAAAAGACGTTGCTAATGGTGCACAACTAAATATATCTGCAAAAACTAAAAAAATAATTTTTGTATATTTTTTTATGCTATTAATCATTGTTTTTATACCACTCCTTCTGTGCACTAAACATTTCATAGTACAAACCATGTAATTCCATAAGTTGCTCATGGTTTCCCTCTTCAATTTTCGTACCCTGTTCTAACACAATTATTCGATCTGATATTTTTGCGCTTGCTAATCTGTGTGATATAATCAAGCATCCTTTTATCCCTTTTATATTAAAAAAATTCTTGTAGAGTTTGCTCTCAGCAATAGGATCTAATGCAGCAGTTGGTTCATCTAAAATAATAAATTGTGAATCAGCAAAACAAGCCCTTGCAATAGCTAATCTTTGCCATTGCCCACCAGATAAATCCTTACCATCCTGTTCTATTCTTCCCAATGGCATATCCAGTTCACTTCCCAGTTCTGAAATCATTCCTAATTTCAATGCTTCTTTTATCCTTTTATCATCACTTATTTTGTCAATATCTCCAAATGCAACATTTTCTCTCACATTTAATTCATATTCTTTATAATCTTGAAAAACGGCACTTATTATTTTATTTACTTCTCCCTTACTATATAGCTGACTTTCTATCCCATCAATTAAAATTCTTCCCTCGCTAGGCTCATATAACCCAACAAGCAATTTAATCAACGTACTCTTCCCTGCACCATTTTTTCCCACAATAGCCAAATGCTCATCCGTATAAAAAGAAAATGACAAATTATGAATTATTTCTTTACTATGCCTCGGATAACAGAAAGATACATTTTTAAACTCAATAAAATGCTTTTCTTTATCCTGCACCTTCATATCACCATATTTAATTTCTGGTAACTTCATAAATTCTTCATAACAAAAAATATTTAAATGCTTTCTAGAAATATCTGCAACTGATTCTGCAATAGCTTTACTCATTGCCACTGCACTAGTAGCTGACGTTATAATAGAAGTAAATATACCTACTGATATCTGATGATAATAAAGCTTAAATGCCAAAATGCCAATCAATCCAATTATCCATCCCAGTAACCCTAAGTTACTAATAATCTTATACTTTTCGGAATAAATAGTTTTCTTAATTCTTTCTTTTAAGGTAGTAGAGTTTATTCCATCCCATTTTCCTTTTATATATGAAATGGCGTCAAAGATTCTCAATTCCAGTACAGAATGCTTTTCAGACATCAAACTGTACAAATATCCCATTTTTCGTTCTGCCTGAGTTTGCTCAAGATACATGCTATTCAAATATTCTGTTGCCTTAATATTTCCATAAATCATAACAATAATTACCACTAGGAAAATAGCACTAAGAAAAATTGACACTCTAAAAAAAACAACCACAAGAGCCGCTATTGAAATCACCATAGAGATAATATTTGTAATCTGAAAAAACAAAGTTAAAAAAATGTTTTGTGGTTGTGATCCAACCTTATTAATCATATCTTGTATTTTGGGATTTTCAAAACACTGAAATTGAATTTTTAAATATTTCTCTAATATCTGTTCTGAAAAAGTCTCATTAAGTTTTTTTTCTAACAATATAGAAATGTAACTTTCCATACTTATTACTACAGAATATAAAATAGATAAAACTATTAATAAAAACATCCAAAACCATACCAAATTATGTTCATGATGTATTAACAATTGTATATTATCAATCAATTTTTCCAATATGAGAACAGACAATGCCGGCTTTACTGACATTACCAAAATTTGACACATTCGAAGTACAAACGGTAACCTGCAATAATTATATATTACTTTCACGGCTCCAACACTATCTCTTAACACGATATTATTTCTTGCGTCGAAAAACATAATACTGTAAATCCCCCTTTCTCAAAAATTAATGTATTCAGCATACGCATATGTTAATAAACTAACTACACTACTCGTATCAAAATTCACAAACATGCAAAATCATTGAATCATAATTTTTACACAAAATTCAAAAATGCCAATAGTATTCTTGTCTCAAAATCCACCCACCCTGCTACAAATACATCAGTTCAATTCTTCAATATTAATACTTTTATCTCGCTTGAAGAATAAACTCCCACCGAGATCAAAGCATAATATTATTTTGCAATGTAACTATCTCATATAATACAGTCAAGTTCTATATACAAATTATCCACTCATCTAAACCACGAATCATAATAACAAATAAAAAAATTTATCCTATGTAATGGAGGACATTCCAAAATCTTTTTAATTAGTTATCACTCTCTACTCAATATAACTAATTTCCCAATCTCATTTTCTTTTCAAGTACGTTATTAAATCTTTCAGATATTTTAAGATACATATTTACTTTTTTCTCATTTGTCCAAGAAAAGTCTGTTTTGTTTCCAAAAAGATCAAATACACGACATACTTGACTTGCTTTTAAATCAAAAGGATTTTCTTTTATAAGTAATGCTTCTCTCTCCGCACCTTCATATTTCTTTTTTTCTATGCTACGCTTATATGGCTGCTTTTCAGTATAGCGTTCATGATTCTTTAATACAATTCTAACTCCATCCACATAAATAATATCAATATTCTTTCTCAAAGCAAAATTAATTGCTTCCTCTAATTTATTGATAATTGGTTCACCTTTGTCATTAAGAGAAGTATTACAAATAATTGGTACACCAGTTTCTTTGTAAAATTCTTTTATCAGTTTCGTAATAAGTAAATTACTACTCTCTCTAACTGTTTGTACTCTTGCACTATCATCCAAATGAGTTATCGCTGGAATGCGATTTGACCATTCTTTTTTTACAGTAAATGTATGAAGCATAAATGGTGATTCGTAACAATCTTCAAACCATTCTTGCATTGCTTCATATAAAACTATAGGGGCAACTGGTCTCCACCACTCACGCTGCTTAATCTTATTTAACGTATCTTTTGTCTTATCGCTTCTTGGATCTCCCAACAAACTTCTACAGCCTAATGCTCTAGGACCAATCTCTGCACCACCTTCAATCCACACCATCGGACCATTTATCAAATCCTGAACAGCATTTTTCATATCTTTCTCTTTGCTAACTGATTCAATGAATTGCTCAAACTCTCTTAATGTACTTTCGATTTCAACATTTCTAAATCCGTATGACGCGTTTTTCAACTTAAAATTGAAGTCTTTTTCTTCACAATAAAATTTCATTAATGCTAATCCTAAACTAAGCCCGGTATCACTAACGCATGGTGGAGCCATATATCCCTTAAATCCATACTTTTTCATAAGATAACTGTTAATTGGACAATTTAATGCGAATCCACCTGTAATTGATAAATACAAGTCTTTAGGATCTGCATTCTTTTCTTCCAAAAAATTATCAATATTGTACTCCATTATTTTACGTGACAAGGTATTAATTTCTTTCATAATCATACTACATATATTTTCATATCTGCTAAATCTGCCATCAAATCCAGTAAACTTCACACCTTCATCGTCATCTGTCAATTCCTGACAATAATTATAAAGTTCTTTAAGATTATCTCTAACAAACTGCGAATATCCAATATGTTCAATTTCGATAAAGTCTAATTCCTTGTCAATTAATCTACTTGTGCTGGCTGATGCTAAAGCCATCAGAGTTCCTTCCTGCATTTTTAATAAATACGTTGCTTCTGACCAAAGAGGTCCTGGTGAAATAATTGGGAATAATTCCTCCAAATTTCCTCTTTTACTATAACCGCCAACGTAGTGATGATCATATTTAACTCCATTGTCTATCAAACTATCAGGACCACAGTCAACAGCAAAACCTATAATCTCTTCGTTCCTAAAAATATCTGTATCTAACATCATTCCAGAAAAAAGATGTCCAATTGTATGAATTGGCAAATCATAATCAAAAGAACAATTAAAATCCTTAACATTAGATAGAACTGGTGACCCCCATACTTCAACAACATCATTAAGAGTTATTCCTACTTCCGAAAGTAAAGTATTAATAATATTCTCAGCATCCTCTTTGTCAAAAACTGCTCTTTCATGATGTTTTAATCCACTATAACGTTCCAATTCCCAATACTTTACTAACGTAATATCCCTACCTCTTTTTTCCCACAAAGACATATTTTGATCATGTCGAAAAAGGATATCTGGAAATAGCAAATTTGCCAACTTGTCAACAACTATATATGTCGATAAATAGTATCCATCTCTCATTTTTTACAATCTTCCTTATATTTCTTCTACTACTCTAAGCACAGTTTCTGCCGTATAATTATCAGGCAATTCAACTACTCTTACGTCAGTTATTGTTTTCATACCTTCAATTAATGGTGAATACGATGCATTCTTCTCTAAAAAAATATATATTTTTTTCTTTAATGCAGATGCCCATCCCAATTCAATATGAACACCTCCAGAAATAGGATTCCCTGGGAATGCTATAACAATATCACTCTCATTCATTTCCTTAAAATCGTCAAATGTGCATTCGTCAGCAGCCATAAGTTCTTTACCCCAATTTTCTCTAAAATGAGCCAAAAAAACTGTTTCTTTTCTTTTAATAATAGAATTTCTCATATTCTCAAGAAATTGTTTATTTTTATCATCTACAAGCCCCGTCTTATCGTCAATAAGTGCTGAAAACGAATATGCTAAAAAAAACTTCATATGTAATAATCTCCTTTATCTCTTCATTATAATTTTTTCTTAAACAAACATTTTATTCAAAACAATTATTCTAGTTTTCACCGAGTATTAAATATAATTATTTAACCATATCAATCATTTTTTCAAATGAAAGTTCTGACAAACTATCTAACATGTAAATATCTTCATCCATTGTTTTTCCTGTTTTTTCCTCGATTAAAACGGAAATCATCATAAAACCAATAGAATCAATTCCATAGTCAAGTAATAAATCCGAAATTGATGAGTTAGTCAAATCAATATCTAACTCTTCCTTACATAATTCTTTAATGTCCTCAAAAATTTTCTCTTTAACCATCTCAATTCTCCTCAATTAATCAGTGTTCCTAATCACTTTCATGATAAATCTTTTTAGGAACCATTGATAATATAATTCCTAAAATGTCCTTTTTATCCTTTTTTTACTTATCTTGCTCTAATATTTCATTAGAAGAAATATCTAACATCTCGTAACTCCTCACATCACCCCCTTAAATAAAAAAGCGTTCTTCTGTCCTCTATTAGTGACCACGTTTAATTTCATACATAATTATAATTAAAATAAAACTTTCTTAATTTGCATTGACAAAAATTGACTTTTCATACTTCGCCACTGCATTATTCGTTAATAAAATATCTCTAATTGCATTTCCATTGATCTCCGGATATTTTTCGCTAAACATAATAATATTTTCTTCTATTGCTTTCTCATAAAAACCTTTTTCTCTAGGATGTGGAATATGATAATTCTTGATATTACAATCATATACAAATTTCTTTTTTTTCTTCCAAGCTCTATATGCAAAATCAAAATGTTCAAATCCCCACTTTTTTATCTCATTATCAAATCCGCCAATCTCAAGCCATACTTCTTTCTCCATTGATGAGTTTCCTACTAAAAAACTCATCCACACCAAAGATGAATCTGTTTTAAACTGACTATCATATATCTTAGTAATTCTTTTTAAAAAGTTTGGTATTCTGGAAAATCTATTGATTGCCTCCCAATTCAGTGGTTCTGAAATATCATCAATTCGCCCAAAAAAGTCTAATGACTGGCCTATTACAATATCTACAGTTTCATCATCTTTCCATGCTAAATGCTTTTCCACAAAGTCTAATTCTGGTACTCTATCACAATCAACAAAAATAATGTATTCAGCAATCGCATTTTCAACACCACAATTTCTGGAATATGCTCTTCCATTATTAGTGTTATGAACTATTTTTATACTAATTCCATATTTTTCACATAACCATTGATTTGTTATTAATCTTGTTTCATCTGTTGAACCATCATCCACAATAATTACTTCATAATCCTCTTTGTTGCAGTTTTGTACAGAAAATGCATACAACGTTTTTAACAGTGAATCATATTGATTGTATGCCGGTATTATTACTGATGCTTTCACTTTTTCTCCCTTTTTATCTTTCTTCTATTCTTATACTGTATTCATAAATTTTTTTTATAAACTAATCACGTAAACAGCCGCTTTCTTACCATTTACCAAAGTATCATATTTATTTTTTATTTTTAAATTTCGAGTTAATGTGGCATTTTCAAGCTCATTTTTTCTAGATGATAAAATAATTATTCTACCACCTTTTTTTACCACCCTCAAAAACTCCGAAATCATATCTACATAAAATTTTTCAATATTATCAATATTCTCATAATAACCCCAGGGTGGATCCGTAATGATTATATCTATTGACGAATCTGCTATATTAACCATGTGCAGAGCATCTCTCGTAGAAATCCTAATTTTAGGTGTCTCTTTCAACTCTTTTTTCAACATATTAATCCGCTCATTGTTCTTGTCCGAAACTAAAAGAGTTTTAAATAAAAAATTTTTTTTAATCTGCTTCGGAATCGCTCCATATCCTGCAAAAGGATCCATTACTACTGAATCTTTTTTCAACTCACCCAACATACACATTAGATATGCGAATTCCGGTCTTAATTCTCCTTGATTTAAATTTTTTTCAGTAACTCTTCTTTTACTAATTAGCCTTGCGAAAAAGCCAATATTTTCACTTCTTTTTATAAACCAATACTCAGTTTCGGGAGACACCCTGTCCACTCGGCACTTCGTCAATTTACGTATTTTATTCTCGATTTGTCCAACTAATTTCTTATTAATTCCAACGAACTGATTATTTACTGAAAACCTTACACGAAATGTTCCTTTAGTTTTTGGTAAATATTTCATCAAAACAACACTTTTTGCCATCTCGTTTATCTCTGTTTTTTTCCCTTTAAAAACATCAATTACAACAAAAGTATTATTAAAAAACATCACTTTTGATAACTCATCTATATCACCTGAATACGAATAATAAATCAAGCCATCATAAACTTTTATAACTTTTACACCCGACAATACGTGATGAATAGCTATGGGAATAAGATCAGAAAAACCAGTTATATATGTTGAAATATATTCAGCCATTATTTCACTCACACTCCTTTATTTCGATTTGCATACTTATCCAATAGTTGATTGAACGATAGTAATAAAAAATCACTCCACCCAGTTTACAAGATTTCCATTTCTTTTCAATGGTTCTCTTTCTGGTAAACAATCTATCGAATCAGGAATTCCTAATGCTAAAGCACCATAAACCTTTTCTGTTTCTTTCAAACCAATAGTTTTTAAATATTCTACTATCGCTCGATTATCATTTAACCATTTCAATTGATTAACCCAACAACTTCCTAAATCAAGAGCATTTGCCACAAGCATCATATTTTCTAACGCACAACTACAATCAGCAATATTATTAGCATTCTTCTCCTCATTCGCGGTGATTATTAGCACCGGTGCATTATAATTAAAAATATATTTTCCTCTTTTTGAAAGATTTATGGCATATATTAACGACTTGCTTAAATCGCTTGTCACTTTCATTTTTGAAAATTCTTCTGCAATCAATTCCTGTAACCTTTCTAAAACCCTTTTGTTAGTCACAACTATAAAATGTGTACTTTGACTATTTTCTCCACTCGGCGCAAACCTTCCTGCCTCTACAACACAATCAATAAATTCTCTATCAGGACAGATTGTTTTATATTTTCGGGTACTGCGTCTACTTTTAATATAATCAAGCATTTCTCTGTTCATATAATCCTTCTCCTACACTAAAATTCAACATCTCATTCTCCTCGTACTAGATAGTCATATCCATTCTTTATCTTTTCTATAGGTTACGATATTTTTTATAAGATGCTGTGGATTGATTTCATTCTCCTTCCACTTGATGTTTTTGAATAAACTCCAACTACAGTCTTTTTGTTCATTTGTTAATCAGTTGCATACCACATGACGGTTTATTTAGAACGAGACTACAATCGCAAGGAACACCTGTGGTTCAAAAACAGTATCAAATACATTTCAAATGAGAACTATTATAATTTACGTAGGAATTGATGTTGCTAAAGATAAGCATGATTGCTTTATCACAAACTCTGATAGTAAAGTCTATTCAAAGTATTTACCACCGCCAACAACCTAGATGGTTCAATGTTCTTTATCAAAAGATTGAATCCGTTATGGAATATATAACAAAAGTAAAAGTAGAGCCAGAAACCACTAGACACTATAGTTACAATCTTTTTAGAATATTTCACTAATAAAGTTTTAACCACTTATATTATCAATCCGTTATATACAATTTTATACAGAAAAAGTCTAAACCTTAAACAGACAAAAACGGATAAAGTAGATACCCACACGATTGTTTCTATGCTAATGTCTGATGTGCACTTAAAATCCTATTCAGACACATCTTATCACAACAAAGAGTTATAGTCATTAACTCGTTATCGTTTTGATAAAGTAAAAGATCGTGAAAAGTTAAAAACTTCCATTTCGAAAAACTTGTCTGTATTTTATTACCTGAATTAAAAAAGTTGGGGCACAGCTTCATATGGCATCTGTTTACGCTATACTTTCTAAAAGTCGATATGACAAAAGTACTGCTATTCCCTTTAAAAAAGCTACTAAAAATTCTATCGGTTCAAATATGCCAACAAAATATGCTTGCCACTATGGTCTTACCTTTGCAACCTATCTCGCCAATAAACAAGCAGAAGGCAAACGCTATAATGTTGCATTCTCTCATACTATAAGAAAACTAGTACGAGTCATTAATCATTTAAAAGAACAAATCGTCAATACATAAAAATAGCCTAAGCATCTCTAATTAAATACTCCTTTTTGAGAACCTACAACGATGTTCTTTTTGTCATGCAGTTTTCAAGGTTCAAAGAACTCAAACTGAGTTCTAAATATATTTAAAATACATCTCTGTACTTTATCCAAAAACATCATTTTAAGACTTGAATTTTAATTGTTAATCTATTCCAAATATATTATTTATAAGAATAACTATGACTATATTCGGATTACACTTAACCATCTCATAAACATCTTATTTTTTTAATACAACTAGCATATCTCTACATTCGTAACAGTTATTGCCATATTTAGAAATCAATCTTCTTTTGGCTTCTTCATCTGTATTCAAAGCTGGAATTAATGGGTTGAAGTCATAATCTATTTCATCTGCTATTCTTATTTCTTCAATATTAAATCCACTATCAATAAAACAACTAATGTAATCCTTAAATGTTAATCTATTCAAGTATGAATCATAAAAAATATAACTAATTATTGTATTTACATCATCTTCTTCATAATAGTTCAACAACATATCATGCATTTCACTTTTTTTATACAACAAATGAAACCATTTAGGTAATGGATTATTAATCCAAAAATTAACCTCAGTACCATCTTTTAATATTATATTTGATAAATGATGTCCATCAGGAGCAGACCATATTGGACCGAAGTGAGCAAATAAAACACCTCCCCTTTTTAAATTATCATACATCACAGAAAGGCTTTCCCTAAAGTTGTTAATATGCTCAAATGCATTAGCTGAAAATATAAAATCAAAATATTCATTTTTACTATAATCAATACACTCTTTTCTATGCTTTTTATATCTATTACATACTGAATGTTCTTCTTCATTAGCAGGATCAATAGATACCCACTCATCAATATTTGTATTTTGGAATAAATAATTATGAGAAATTGCCCCACCAACTTCTAAAATTTTTTTGTTAGATATGTCAAACCTTTCTATAAAGTATTTGAATACTGACTCTTCTGTAAACGCTATCATCTCATTCTCCTTTCAGTTTTACTAGAAGTTATCAATGATATAATAATCCTTCATATACTTCAAAAAAACACAACTACTATGCTACCTTGCTTCTTTGTGTTTGTCAATAATTATAATATATACATTGTTTTTTTTTAACACGGAAACATTTCCTTTATTCACGCATTATATAATAAATATTTCTCTTAAATAAAAGCACTTCTTGATTGTATTTTAACTGGTTAGCTATATAACTTTTAATTGCAGAGTTTGATTATACTGGAGTCCTTTGAACCACCACTCCAGTTTTTGAGAGCCAGTAATATCGGAAAATAAAAGTCATTTTTATTCTCCATTACATAAATTCCTTTATACTGTAAACACTCACCATGAGGGGTGAATACAGATAAACGAGACTAACTATGAACATCACTAAGTACATTGAAATATTTACAAAAAGCAAAAAAAATATTAAGGATGCTACTATTTCACGAAAAGTTCAAACCGTAAGAAAGTTTTAAGTTATCTTGAAACAGTTCATATGGAAAATCTGTTGAATCTGAATTAAAGTACTGTTTATGAGTTCTTGAATGCTCTGACCTACAGCCCCAGAACATCAACGGAATTCAGTTTACGCTGAGACAATTCTTTAATATTATACACGAACAGGAAATAATCTCATTTAATGTTTTATAACTGTTTCCAATAATCACTCCTGACAAAAGAGATTCCATTTTTTCCTACTATTATTTGGCAGAATTAAAGATATCGATACTATAAAAGAATGTGACATCAGGAACAAATGTATGATACTCACCGCTACTGAATGTGGACTACGCTCAAGTGATTTTGTCTGGCTGAAGTTTGTTAAAAAATAAAAAGATAATCAGTAAAATTCAGAAAAAAAACGGACACCAGAGTAGATGTACCGTTTACTGAAAAAGTTCAATTTCTTCTATTGAATTATCTGAAGAATCATCGACCGAACGTAGAGTCTGAATACGTTTTTATCAATACGATTTTTAATTGTTCTTTTCTCTTAACCTGTATATTAACTCAAATCATATATAAGAATTATGAAAAAGTAGAAATTGAAAAAAAAACGTGGTACACACACACTAAAGCATTCACTGTCAACTACTATGCCTATGAATAATACACCTATATAACATACGTTAATATGATTTTCACCTTGAAAAGCCATATACAATTGTTGTTCATGGAAAAGGTAAAAAATACGTTCAGTTTCCCTAGTTGGTCTTGTTTCCGAGACTCAAGTCTTATTGAACTTCGTAAAGAACATAACCTTTCTCAGCGTGATTTATCCTACAAACTTCAACTTACCGGATATGACATGGAGAAAAATGCGATTACCAGAATTGAAACAAACAAAAGATGTGTCACGGATATTGAGCTTTGTGCACTGGCACAAATATTTAATATCCCCTGTAATGAGCTTATTTTCGGTAAATAAAATTCAAAAAATAAAATATCTGTTAGCGCACAAAAGGTCGGGTTACCCGACCTTTTGGCTATCGTTTTCTCTTTTTTTCTATCGTTTCAAGGGCGTATCAGATAAATCCTCCTTCGCCTCAGATTTTTTCGTCTCTCTAGACGTCTTTAAAGACTTATCCCCCTGCTTCTTTTCTGTCTTTTTCTCATTCTCCTCTTTCTTTGGCTCATTTACCTTTTCTTCCACACCTTTATTTTTCACTTTTCTGTACTGCTGCAATACATTACCATACAGCTCTTCCCTGAATTCCTTTGTAACCGGATAACATACATCCTGATAAGCTGACCTTCCATCTTTATCTTTCTGATTTGTCCTATAAGAAGGCATTGCTACAAACTCCGTATCCTTTCCACTTAAAACCGATACATTATTTACGATAAACGAATCTTCAAAGAAAATTCGTGCAAGTCCTCTGATTGCACTGCCCTCTCTTTCAAATGGTGTTACCAATGTTTCATATTCCATCTTCGCCGGAGTGTCACCTTTCCTATACCCAACATACATTTCATCAAAGTCGGTACTCTCATATGTCTCCAAGATATTCCCGTATAATTCTTCACGGAATTCTTTTGTTGTAGGATTACAGAAATCACGGTATATATTTTTACCGTTTTCATCCAGTTCATTGGTACGATATCGTGGCATCTGTACATACAAACCGTTCTTTCCATTCAAAATTGCGATATTTGTAATCTTGAACTTTTCTCCAAACACAACTGTTGCAAATCCCTTTAGATTGCTTTCTTCTTTCTTTACTTGATTTACTTTAATCTTATAATTCATTTCTTCTTCCTCCAAAATCTGTATTTTCTTTTACCATCTTTTTATAGATTCTTGCCTCTTCCCTGTCCAGGTCAATGCAGATCCATTTGGTTTCCTTTTTTATCTGTTCTTCCGTCTTTTTGATTTTCCTAGCAAGGCGCAGAAGAATAAAATTCTCCTTGCTGATTTTCAAACAATGTTTAAAAGATAGGATATCCTTATTCAACCACTCCCCATTATTCTGTATCTGATCCACAATAATCATATGAATACATTCCAAATCTTTTACATTAACGGTGACTCTCTTACATGGACATCCGCTTCTTTCCCATTCATGTTGCAACTGTTCCATCATCAGCTGCATATTATTATCAATTTTATCTTCATTCCTATCCATTGCTTATACCTCCTTAATTGAATCCCTTATATCTCTTCCGTCAATCTCATTTCCAAGACATACCCATCCGTCATACTCTTTCCTTGCAAACAGTTCTATTCTTGGTAAATCGCCACAAAGTTCTACTATCCGATTTCTTATTTCATCCGGTTTTTTGCTATGTTCCATCCTTCTTGCATCACATATTTGCGAAACTGATTTAGACACCCTTTTGGGATGCCCCTTTGTAGCTATCAGACAAATTTCTGAATTTGAGCGTGTCCAAAACCCAAGTCCCAAAAACCATCCGTCACTTTTTTTGTTTCGCTTAACCCAGTTAAAACCACATGTTTTATACTTAAATCCCCAGCTTTCCAATACGGACAATCCTTCAATAAGGAAGGGAAAAGTTACCCATAAAAAAAGAATACAGTCATCGGCAGTTATTTCTTTAACTGGTAATGACCGTATTTCTTCAATATTCATTGTCTGGTAATGCTTATCTGCACACCCTTTAAATCCATTTTTCGAATTTACTCTATACTGCCACGGCGGATCAGCATAAATAATATTAAACTTCTGTCCCATATTTTACCTCCTTATTTTTTTACTGGTCTTCCTATCATTACAAGACCATTATTATAATAATTCCCATATACAACACCATGATTTTCATCTACCGCCTCTACAATTTTTCCATCTCCAATATAAATCGCAACATGGCTGATATTTTTGTATCTTCCATTATTCGTAAAACTGTAAAAAATCAAATCTCCCGGCTTCATATTTTTTTCGCTGACGGTCTTTCCATTCTCCCTACAATACTCTGCTTCTGCCGCAGCCGTATTGCTACCACCGTATTTAATACTGATACCTGCACTCTGCCATGAATAGTAAGCAAGAGAACTACAGTCATAATAATTTCCGGAATCCCTGAGTGGCTGGCTGTATGGATAACCTACCTTTGTTAATGCGAAGGTACATACTTGTTTTGCTGTAACATCCGTTATCTTATCGGTTATACTCTTTATCTCTTTATCCGTTAGGGAACTCTTTGCATCTGTTCTACTCGTTCCACCATTAGAAGCTGTACCAAATCCAAGTTGTGCCCTGCTGTCACTTCCCATTAACTGGTTTAACATCTCTGCCTGCTCTGTACCAAAACTGTATTCAGAAATCATATCTGTGTAAGTTTTCATTGTCACTTTTACATTCAAAGTCTTTATCGTTTTCTTTTTCACTTTTTTTGTAGTAGTTTCCGTTGTGTAGGTACACATATCGTCAAACACCTGCTTTAAATTCTGCTTATTGGTCTCATTCATGTTGATTGCAATATTTTCATATCCATACTTAACCATGTACACACAGACAATATCATACAGATTATTCGGTGTTCCTGTCCCCTCATAATCCACATACACAATCTGTCCCTTATCATGGTCTTTGTGTTCTGTAGCCAGACTTGTAATCTCACGGTTAAAATCAGCCATATATGCTGATGAAACGCTCTGTACTGTCTCTCCCGAATCCAATGGTGGGAGAAATATGGCAAGTGGAGAATTGTATGCCACTGCAACAACCGCTACTACCGGAACCGCAACAATTGCAACTAAAACAAGAAGTAAAAGTAAGAATATAATCATATATTTCACAACATATTTTGTAACGACACTGAATTTTTGTAAGAACAGGTCTTTTACAAGTTTTGCAAGACTGTCCGTCTGCATATCCTGACTCTGCAATTTGTCCCTGAAATACTTTAACTTTCTGATTCTGTTTGTATGTTTCACATCTTCCATGTCCATCTTCATTCCGGTAATCTCTCCCGCCGCAATTCCGGCAATCGGTCCTGCTGCTGTCCCTGCCACCGTTCCCGCTGCTTTTACCGAAGCCTTTGCAGTTTCTTTCGCTGCAAACTTTGCACTCTCCTTTGTGGTTGTTCTGACTGCTTTCTTTGGAACCTGATTTGCAATTTTCTTTGACTGTTTGACTGCCTGTTTCCTCGCAAGTTTTTTTCCTTTCTTTACACACTTAATTCTCTTTGCAATCTCTGCTCTTTCTTTGGCAGTTTTTACTGTTTTCTTTGTGCTGCCTGCGGCTTTCTGTGATGCCAGAACTGCTGTGTCAATTTCTTCCCCTCCCTCAACATAACTGATGGCTTTCTGCCTTGTAACTCCAATGCCTGTTCTTACAGTATTTTTCATACCATCTCTTGTATGAAATGCCATTCTTTTATTTTCAGGCTTTCTAGTCTTTTTTGTTTTAACCTCGGACTTCTTCTTTTTGTGGATTTCCATCTTTTTATCATCCACACGTTTTATATCCAAAATTTTCACCTCCTCCCGGTATTTTTTGCAAAGAAAAACTACCGCAGTTAATCCACGATAGTCTTAAATCAATTACATTTATTCTCATATAAACTTTACAATCTGCATTCTTCTGGAAGTTTATCCTCTCTAAATGCCTTAAATACAGCCTGACGATATCCTTCCTTAACAGAAGGCATATATTCAATGGTACATACTATTGGCTCAATCCAAATTGTATTCTTATAATCAGACGGAATATGTTCCAACAAACATTTTCCTTCTTTTACACCACTTTGTTTCATCTTGCTTCTACTGACTCCCAGTGTAACATGTGTAATAATATTCAATCTTTTCTCCACATCATATTTTGCCAGTACCAGACTCGTCATTCCCTGCTCTTTTGGAATATATCCAATGCAGACAAAATCATCGTCCTTCATCCATTTTACTTTTTTCCACTCTTGTGTTCTCTTTCCAAACCAATATAAACTATCTTTCTTTTTTCCAACTACACCCTCAAGTTTCTGCTTCTTTGCCAATTCAAACAATGCTTTTCCCTGCTGTTCAATATACCGGGAAACAGATAACTCCTTACTTTCTTTTACCGTCTTTGTAAGAATCTCCTTTCGTTCCATAAGCGGAAGTTCTGTCACTGGTTTTCCATCTGCATATAAAATATCATAAGCAACAAAGGCAGCCGGAGTGCGTGAACTGTTAAGTTCAATTTTAAACGGATTTATGGCAAGTGTTCTTTTTTGAAGTTGATAAAAGTCTGGTTTTCCATCTATCGGAACAATCAATTCTCCATCTAATATACATTTATTTTGGCAGTTTTGGTATATCTGTTCTAATTCCGGAAATTGTGGTAATAACTTACGGTTTCTCTTATTTCTCAAATCAACACTGTTTCCGTCACAATACGCAATACAGCGACATCCATCCAGTTTTAATTCAAAAATTGAATTGATATCATCATATGGTTCAACCTGTTCTGATATCAGCATAGGCTGTATCCCTTTTTGGTCAAATAAATCCATTTTCATCAGGCTGTTCCTGCCCTGTTATTTTGTGCAGCAAGTTCAACAGAACGCTGTAAGGCTTCCATAAGATCAATAATATTATTAGTATTTCCGGTATCTGCCGATACAATTTCATTTCCTGCAATTTTATCCCTGATTGCTTTCTGGAGTTTCTCCTGATATTCATCATGATATAATGAAATATCAAAAGTCCTTGTCATGGATTCTATCAGTGTTCTTGCAATTTCAAGTTCCTGTTTAGACACCTCTACTTTGACCTGTGACTTTGGCATCTCCTGTATTTCCTCCTGATAATACAAAATCTTTGCGATTAAGCATTCTTTTGTAGGATAGACCACAAGCAAATCTTCATTTGTTCCTATGACTGTCTTTGCTACTGCCACCTCTTTTTTTGCAAGCAGTGAACGCCTGAGAAGTTCATAGGCTTTTTCTGCCCCTGCCTCTGGAACGAGATAGTAATTTTTATCAAAAAAAATGGAATCTATTTCCGACATTTTCGCAAAATGCTCTACATGAATTGTCTTGTCTTTTTTTGTTTTTATCTTCTCTATTTCATCCTGCGTAAAGGTCACATACTTATCTTTTTCATATTCATAACCTTTAATAATATCCTCATTCTTAACTTCCTTATCACAGGAAGGACAATATTTTTTATAACGAACCCGTTCTTTTGAATCTTTACATAACTGATTAAAAGAAATGCTGATATCTCTTGTTGTCTTGTACAAGCCTACAGGAATATATAATAACCCCACCGATATTGCACTTTTATGAGCTACTGGCATAATAATCACCTCCACATAGGTATTATGTGGAAAACATTACAAATTTATTACACCAATGTTCCCTCCTCAATCTTTTCATGTAGATTCGTGTTGTAAAGTCGATACAATCCCGTATCCTTGCTAATCTGATTATCAAACGGAATGACCGTAGAACCACATTTCAGTAGTCCCATACCTGACTGTGAGTTTGTCACAAATTTAAGCTGTGCATCTGACACACCAATAACCTCTGCCATCTTTGATGAATCCGTGTTTGCCTGCTTTAATAATGCCACAAATTCTGAGTTTGCAAGCATAGTCGTTGCAGTATAATTCTGTAACAAATCCACGACATTCTGTGTGATGCCTGTGCAAAGTCCTCCCTGCTTTCTTACCTTTTTCCATAACTGCTGTAAATACTTTGCACTATACTCTGAATTTAAAAGCACATGAAATTCATCTATATACAGCCATGTTGCCTTTCCTCTTCTTCCGTTATCAATAATCCTCTGCTGTATGGCTTCCATCATAACAAGCATTGTAATCGGGCTTAACTCCCTTCCTAAGTCTCTGATACCGTAAACTGTAAATCTGTTATCCATCTCCACATTGGTCTGATGATTGAATATATTCAGAGAACCATTAACAAACAATTCCAGTGAAAGAGCGATATCCTTTGCCTCTTCCTCCGGCTGCTTTAACAGAAGGTCGTAAAAATCTTCCATCATAGGAACATACTTTTCCTTACTTCTCGCAATATCCCTGTACAATGTTCTGACACAGCGGTCTATAATAGATTTCTGCCTTGAATTAAGGCTGTCACCAATACACTGTTCACAAAGTCCCAGCATAAACTCGCCTTTATCCCGAATCCATCCCTGCGTATCATTGACATCCAGATTCCAAACATCCATATCTAAAGGGTTTACGAAATTGTCTGTGTATGTAGACATATTAACTACCGTTCCCCCGTAGGTGTGGGCAATATCAAAATACTCGTTCATCGGATCGATAATGATAATCTCGTCATCCGTTCCAAGAAAGACATTTCCCATCTCCATCTTGCAGAAGAAGGACTTACCGCTGCCCGGCACACCGAACACAAATCCGTTTCCGTTAATCAATTTCTTACGATTTCCTATATTCACATTCTTTGATATCTGATTGATACCGTAATAGTTTCCGCCTGTATCGTTTAACTCCTGCACATTGAAAGGCATCAGCACCGCAAGGCTCTGTGTAAGCATTGTCCTCATGGTCTCCATCTGCCTTACACCAATCGGAAGTGCTGTATTAAGTGCCTCCCTCTGCTTTAACTGGCAGATATCGATTGTGACACTGTTCCTTTTCCCTATGGTCTGAATCGTCTCACAATAGCTCTCCAGTTCTTCTTTCGATTCCGCCATGACAATCATAGTGACACCTGTATAAAATAAGCACTGGTCATTTTCCCTGACATCATCCATAATGCTCTCAATCTCTTTTTTCTCCATCCGTTTGGAATAAGAAATTTCCGTTGAAAAATCATTGTTTCTGTTTCTTACTCTCTGCTGCTTAATGATGTCCGATTCAATTCCTAGATATTTCTTCTGTAATGTTTTTGTAGTTAAGTCTTTCGGCACTGGAACCACATCAATGCTTGTAATCATATGTACAGGTAAGGATGTGATTTCATTAAGAAATCTGTCTGACAGGCTGCTTGGATATTTTCTGATATACAATGCCCTGCAATATTTGTTCTCATCCTGAAAATAATCCGGAAAATATTTTACTCTTCCATTACAGATATCATTGACAAAGTCTGCTCCGACTTTCTTTGCTTTACTGATGTCAAAATCAAACTCTGACTCATTTCCCAGTCTGTAATAATCATGTAAAACTTTCAGTCTCTCATTTCCGCTTAATGCCCTGATTACTGCTCCAATTTCCCCGAAAGATTTTGACAGCGTGGCTTCAATAGTAGTAAACTGCGCCTTTGCCTCCTCAAAGTTCTTACGCTCAATGGTAATCGTAAGATATCTTTCTTGTTCTATTCCCTGTCTGCCCTCTTTCATTTTCTCCTCAATGATATCATTGTAGATTTTTCTGAACTCATTAAATCCATCATCGGCATATGGAATCAAAATCAGCTCCCTGAAATCTTCCATGTCTTTATTTTTGTTGTTAATTGTGATTTTAAAGTTACAGTCAAGGGAATTTAACAGCCTGCAATACCGTTCAAATACGTCAATCTGTTCATCTTCTGTTGTTGTCGTATAGTTAATGTCCGTAAAGACATAGCATTTTGAATACTTCCCGGCTGCCACTTCAAAAATCCCATTTTCCGAAACCTTTAAAATCTCTATCGTTTCCTGAATGGATTTCGGACTTTTATATAAAGGTTCGGAAGCCTTTTTCAGTTCCTGAAATCCATCTTTCAATAAACTCATATTTCCTCCAATCCAAAAAGGACTTAAAGTCCGGCATTCCTGCTTTCTTCCAAGTCCTTTTTCTTCTTATTCTTCTTAAAAAAGAAATTTCCTTTATTCTGATTTTTTTTCCTCTCTAAAATTTCTTCCTGTCGCCATTTCTCTATCGCTTTTTCTCCTTCTGTTGAAATATAGGTAAGTTCCTTATTCCCAAACAGGAAATGAATCCTTCGTTTCGTTGCTTCATAGAAGCTCATTCCCTGATAAGTATAAAAGCCTCCCATTGCTATCGGAGCAACTACCGGAATTGCCACATATGCACTCCCCGTCAGACCGATATATTTGTATGTGAATAATACAATGACACCGCCTGCCAGCACCGCAGCAATGGAATATATTAACTGTTTTGCAGTAAGTCCCATTACAACAGACTCCTGATATTTGTCTATATCTTTGTTTATTTCTATTATCATTTACCTGCTCCTTTCCGTTTCCTCTCTTTCCGGTTCAATTCCTCTAACTTTTTCATATGCTGCCAGACCATCAGGACAAAGTTCCCTAAGTTTATCCGGATTGAACCAATACAGCGGATAAGTACAAAAACCACTTGGTCTTGCCAATTCGGTAAATATACCTAATTCATTTTCCACAATAAATTGCTCCATCTCCGGCATGTTGTTAGTGTCCACAAATGCACAATAATCAGGAATATCACCACCTAAATTTACTGTAATATTTCCATACGGTTCCGGATATTCTCCATCCATATTTATAAGCTCCATAAAAAGCGATTGATTGTCTGCATAACTGTTGATGTGCAGTTCCAGATTTTCAACAGTCCCCCATTTTGATTGATACCTCATCTCAATTTTCTCCTTTCTTATAATCTATAATCCTAATGCCTTTCCTGTAAGGTTCTGTGCTCCTTTTACCATTCCTACCGTCATTGCTGTACCAAAAGTCAGCTCACATAAATAGATAAGAACCTTTGTCCAGTCAGCATAATCTGATGTGAAACTCGGAAGTCCTGCGTTAATAAATGCATTGCACATCAGTATGGCAAGTGCCATTGTGACCGCTTCCAGAACAATTGATAAAAAGTGCTTTGCATACGATACAGCCGTATTGCTTACCGTTCTGTTTCCTGCTGTTGTGGAAAATGCAATCGCACCAAGCGGCACAATGACAAGTAACTTTAGAAACCTGAAATAAACCGTATACAAAAGCATAAAACCACAGATGATAATGACCAGTGCGATTACTATGGAAAGTATCAGCATAATCAGACTTGGACCAAAACCCAAGTCCTTTATAATATCTGCCTGTTCTGACGAAATCTTTATTTCCTTTGATTTATTCTTAGTAAGCAGACCTACCAGTGCTCCGGCAGACTGAAAGAACGCTTTCATAATCGTTACATTGTTTGCAACAAGCCATTCGGCAATTCCTACACGCATAAGCATCCGAAGTATTACTTCAAATCTCATATCCTCCTTCACATCCACGCTTTCTGCACAAAAACCGATAACAAAGAATAATACCACCAATGAAGAACCTACTCCTACGAATATCGGCTCTATCTGTTCCACAATCGCCCACGGTCCACCGTCTTTAAAGGTGGTCGGGGATTCTTTTAACAAATCAAATACCATGCCTACCTTGTCATTCCAGAAGGCTAGCGCCATCTCAATCAGATTTAAGATGTGTTCCCCTAGATTAAATATGTCCAACTTTTCTCACCTTCTCTCTTTCGGGCATACACCCACTGTTTTCTAAAATCCTAAAATTGCAAGTACCGATGAAATACCCGCCATCATTACGCCTGCCACGATACCTTTTAATGCTGAATTCATAGTCGATGAATCCTGCTGCTGGTAGGCTTGCGCAAACTCCATGACATTTTTTGCAAGGATAATGACACCGATTGCACCGATAATGGCAATGACAAGTGTCTTTAAATTATCAAGTGGTTTTGTCACCGAGCTTGTATCTGTTGCTGCCATTACACTGTTTGCATATACGGCAGCCATAAAAAAAGCACCTGATAAAACAGGCACCACATTCTTACACTTTGCTATTAAACTGTTCATCTTTTCTCTCATAATAAAATAATCTCCTTATCTTTTACTTATGGGAATTCATATATGATTCCCTCATTTTTTCCATCATTTCCACTGTTGTATTTGGATAGAAATATTTTAGTATTTCTTCCTGTGGCATCTTTAAGGTTAATGCCTTTTTTAATTCCTCTAACTGCTCATCCGAGAATTTCCATTCCACAACACGGTTTGTTATGGTATCCTCGCCAAGCTTTTTAGACTTTTTAAAAATTTTCCCACCGTCTGCGTTTTCCTCTTCGCTGTCAGCGGAATATTCCATATGATAGCCTGTAAGTTCTGCCTCTTTTTGTCTTATCTGCTTTTCTTCCACACCTCTTAATGCCCTGTTTAAATCTTCATCTCCTAAGAGTTTCAGTTCATTAAAAGTTAATGTTGTAATATCGAGCTCTTCCCTTTCCTTTAATTTTTCCAGATAATCCATGGAACTTAATCCTACCATTTCCACCGGCAGCATCTTTTTCTGAAGCTTTGGCTTATGGATATATGGTCTTTCTCCGCCATCCTCTGTCTGATTAAAATTTTCATGTCCGAAAGGTACATACTTTCCATCAAGAATCGGATCAAATCCACGAATGAATATAAGACATTTTTTATTATCCATTTTTCTTACTTCATCCGGTGTCATAAGCTCTCTTCCAAGAACATCATAGTTTCTCGAACTGCTGCCCTGTCTTCCTCTGGTTTCTCCCGTAGCCTTCTTATCAATCGTGCCTTTACCTAATAATTCCGAGATGTACTTATGGGTACTTTGCTCATTGCCGCCCAAATAAATAAGCGTGTCACAATTGCCTGGGATTGTTTCCCAAGTATCCTTAAATAATGCCTTGATTTGAGCAAGATTCTGAATGATAATAACAGAACTGATTTCCCTGCTTCGCATTGTTGATAGTAGCGAGCAGAAATCATCAGGAAGTGCCACATTGCTAAATTCATCAAGCATAAATGTGACATGGATGGGAAGCCTTCCCCCACAGACAAAATCTGCCTGAAAATATAATTCCTGAAATATCTGTGTATAAAGCATTCCGACAATAAAATTGTACGACTTATCGTTATCAGAAATCACACAAAACAGGGCGGTCTTTGTCTTCCCATCGCCGTTCTTTCCCACACCGATTTCCGAAATATTCATATCATCCTTCGAAAGAATCCGAAGTATCTGCTTATTTTCCAACTGCGCCAGTCTGGCATTTGCAGATATAATAATAGACCTTACCGTATCCCCGGCACCTCTTATAACTTTTGTATACTGCTTATATGCCGGATGGTCCGCCCCAAGGGGACTGGTATTCAGCAGATTATTCATCATAATTGTAAGTTCAGATGATTTATTCTTTTCCCTGACCTCTGCCTTTGCTATTAACTTCATGACCTCATAAAAGTTCTGCTTTTCCTTTGGGTACTCCAGCCAGACATAATAAAAAAGTGACTGTAGAAACATACTTTCAGCTTTATCCCAAAACGGATCCTGTGACATCGAATCTTTCGGCGTTGTATTACTGATTAGATTGGTTATCAGTTTTACCACGTCTGTTTCCTCCCTAAGATAATTGAACGGGTTATAACAGTCGCTCTGCTCCATATCAATCAGATTTAAAACCTTTACCTGATATCCGTTTTTCTTAAGCATCCACCCGGTACTTCTAAGGATTTATAGCAATAGGTAAGGATTTGATATTATCTCCACCTTTTCCCCTGCTCTACACC
>ERZ772820.309-NODE-309-length-50102-cov-18.258477_pt1 | contig 50102 bp, 59 predicted proteins | sample MGYA00511377_ERZ772820 | MGnify/ENA primary metagenome ERZ772820 (study PRJEB29015, sample SAMEA2737684) | human gut metagenome | biome: human gut; feature: human-associated habitat; material: faeces | place: China | collected 2012 ... | reverse complement strand
ACCTTTCGCCTACTACTATATCATGGATTGTCAACAAGAAACAAGGCCAGCCGGATGATGACTCCCGACAAGAAGATATCGTGAGGAAAGAGAGAACGGTATGGCTTCGGCTGTACCGTTTCCTTATTTCTTTGTCATGGGTGGTCGATTCGTTCTTGATTTGAGGTAAAAAAGACCGCTGACTGTACGCACACGGCGCGGTCAGCGGTCTGATGCTCGGTATTCGGTTATTGTGTTCAGCTTGCCAAACTTGCATTTATCGAGTTAATTTCATTTTGATTTCTGCTGCATTGATTTTTGAGCTTACCATTTCTTCTCCAGTAGCGACGAAACCACATTTTTCATAAAAGCGTATAGCGCGCTTGTTGCCTTTCAAAACCCATAGATACACTTCTAGATAAGCAGACAACTCCTTCAAGCCCGCTTGCATCAGTTTCAGTCCCACACCTGTCCCATAGTATTCCGACAGAATGTATAATGCAAATATTTCTCCGGCATTAGGTGATTCTTCTCCGCGATCTCCATAACCAACAAACCCAATTACTGTATTTCTGTCCATTGCAACAAGCAAATTATCTCGCCAACTGAATGCCATGCTTTCGCATTTCTCATAAGTTAGGTTATCGAGGTATTCCTGACTAACGAGGCAAGGATAAGCCTCATGCCAAGCTTTCCAGTGAACAAATGCTTTTCCTTTGATTTCTTCGTCGGTCTCCATTCTTTTTATGATTATGTTCATACGATTCCTCCGCAGATTCCAGATGCCAACAGGTGCTGAGTTCGACGTATAAAACTATAGCATCGCCGTTAACACTGTTAAGCTACAATCATCCAAAATGATTATACCATGCAAAGCGCGAAATTTTCAATTCCTGTCTCCACGATTTTACTGTCTTTCTCATGTTTTCCTATTTGGAGGCGAGGGAACGGCTGGCCTTTTACGCTTTGGGATGGCACTTTTCGTAGACGGATTTCAGCTTCTGATTGACCATGTGGGTATACATCTGAGTAGAGGATATGTCGCTGTGACCCATCAGCTCCTGCAAAGAGCCGAGGTCGGCGCCGTTTTCCAGCAGATGCACCGCGAAGCTGTGCCGCAGGGTGTGGGGCGTAATGTCCTTCTCAATGCCCGCCTTCTCCTGATAGCTCTTGAGGATTTTCCAGAAGCCCTGACGGCTCATCCGCGCGCCGCCTACGTTGACGAACAGCGCCTGCTCTCTGGGGTCGTCCACCATGAGCAGCCGGACTTCCTTTAAGTACACGCTCAGCGCCCGGAGGGCGGCGGGATACAGCGGAATGACGCGCGATTTCTTGGCGCTGGTACACTTGAGAATGCCCAGCTCCAGATTGACGTCCTCCACGTTCAGGTCGATCAGCTCCGTGACCCGGATGCCGGTGGCGTACATGACTTCCAGCATGGCCTTGTCCCGCAGTCCCTTGGCATCCACGCCAGAGGGCTGCGCCAGCAGAAGCTCCACTTCCTTGCCTGTGAGGATCTGTGGCAGCTTCTTCTCCCCTCTGTCCACGTGGATTTCCCCGCTGACGGGGGATTCTTCCAGAAAGCCGGTGGAAATGACATAGGCATAGAAATTTTTCAGACTTGCCAGCGTCCGGGAAATCGTAGCACCCGACTTTCCTTCCACGCGCTGATGACTCAGGTAGTCACTGATATTCAGTTGGGTGGCATCCAGAATGTCCGTATGCTCGCTTTCCTGCAGCCACTCGGTGAACTGCCGAATGTCCCGCATGTAGGAGCAGACCGTGTTGGCGGATGCCTGCTTTACCTTCGTCAGGTAAGTTTCATAAGCATGAATCAAGTCCAGCATGAATGAGCGCACCAATATGTCCTTTCTACCCGTGTATCAATCTCGCCAGAAGCGGCGAAACCAAGCGAAAATCAACGCTTCCGATCAGTGCGCATAAGCAGAGCACGCAGGCGGCCTCAAGGCCGTCAAAGCGCCTGTGCCCCGTCAGGTGCCGCAGCCAGTACAGGTACATAAGCGGCGAAGCAAGGCTGGCACTGAAAACGAGAAGCCACCGGACAAGCCATCCGGCGGAGCCGCCGCACCGCATCACGCCGAGAGAAACAAAGGAAAGCACGAACGCATCCCCAAAGCTCACGATCAGAAGCAGCCACGGCTCGGAAATATAAACCGCAAAAGCGGAAAGTAGGAAAGGAAACATGGTCACGCCCAACAGGGATACGATCGACACGGGCCGCGCTGCGGCGCCGCGCATCAGAGAATTCAGGGAATCCCCTGCCGCGAGACAGGCAGAAGCGCCGGACACCAGTCCGGCTATCCAGCAGAATGCAAGAAACAAGAAGCAGTACTTGCGCCACCAGACGGGCATACTCCGATGGAAAAGCTGTGCCATGAGACGGGTTACCTCCTTTGGTATGGAATCAGCAGAGGTGTACATGGCACAGGTACAACTGAACCTTTATTAAATACACTCATACTATACTCCAGAATTTACAAAAATTCAAGCTGTTTTTAGCAAAATCAGGAATTTTTGTGGATTATGACAAGATTTATGTTAACATTTTTATGTAAACCACGTAAACCAGGCCGCTATTTTTCTTTACCATTTTCAACTATTTGACAACATATTGCGGGAAACTTAAGAATTACGCACTAAATATTGATTCTGCAATTTTTCCTGCATTCTACCTATGGTGGGTAAATTTTATTTACCCACCATTACCATTTGTACAGATTAACGATGGGGCACCTTGATTTTTGTTCGTTTTGCTCCCCTGCCCTGCCGCAGTCCCAGTAGTGCGGCCGCTCCGCTGCCCGCCAGAACCAACAGCGCGGTCGTACCCACGGCGCTGTACTGCCCCCCGAAGAACAGTGCGGTCATGGACATCAGCATGGCGAAGTAGATCACCCCAGACACGATGCACACCAGCATCCGCTGTCGTTTGATTCGACCGAAGGAAATCATAGCCCCGGCAAAAGACGATACAATCAGCAGCACCATAATGCCGTAGCCGATCTTCTCCACCGGAAGCGTTTCCGCTTCCACCAGCTTTGCCAGTATCGCTGTCAGGATCAGCGTCGCAGCAAGGCTGCACGCCGCTCCGATCGCAAGCCCGACAGGCAAGGATGTCGCCCGGCCCGTGATCTTCTTGTTTGCAACCATTCCCCTCTCCCCTTTCGCTCAAGCATATTCGCTTCCGGAGAGGAAAAGAACCTGTCCCTTTACCATCATCGGATCAGGGGTCTACCGCCGGACAAACATTTCCCCGGCTTTGTAAAAAGCCGGGGATAAAAAACCGGGATGGGCAAAAGCCCATCCCGGTGCAGTTTTCAATTAAGGATGCCTTACACTTCTACGTCCACATTGGGGGTCTTGCGCTGCTGCTGCGCTTCGGTGACGGTGCGGAACTTCATCCGCGTCTCCCGAATCTCCGCCAGTGCCTTGGAGACAACCTCCTCCGTCTGACGCAGGGAATCGTCCATATAGGCGTTTCCGGCCTTGCGCAGCTGCTCGATCTTCGCCTGAGTCTGACCAACCAGCTCCTCACTGCGCTTCTTGGCCTCGACATAGATGGCCTCCTTGGTGACCATCTGCTTCGACTGTTCCTGCGCCTGACGCACGATGTTCTCCGCCTCCCGGCGTGCCTGGGAGATCAGCTCATTGCGGGATTCCACAATGGTTCTCGACTGCTTCAGCTCGGCAGGCAGCTGGGCGATGATCTCATCCAGCATATCCAGAACCTTGTCCCGTTCCAGAATGCACTTGTCGGCTGCCAGAGGCATGGACCGGGCATCCTGCACCATGTCGTACAATGCGCCAATGATGTCTTCGCTATTACGATCGCTCATGTTCATTTTCCTCCTTGAAGGGATAGTCTTCGTTGCTCAATTCGCCTCTGAAAGTCCGGAATGATCTCTGCGGGCAGGAAATCCGAAAGATCCGCGCCATAGCTGGCCAGCTCCTTCACCAGACTGGAGCTGAGGAACATATACTCGCTGGAAGCCGTCAGGAACATGGTGTCAAGCTCCGGGTTGATCTTGCGGTTGATCAGCGCCATCTGGAATTCGTTCTCAAAGTCGGATCCGGCGCGCAGTCCCTTGAGGATGACGCAGCTCCCCCGGCGTCGGGCATAGTCCGCAAGCAGCTCGGCGGAACAGTCCACCTCCACGTTGGGCAGGTCGTTGGTGACCCGGCGGATCAGCTCCACCCGTTCCTCCAGCGTGAACATGGGATTTTTCCCCGCGTTGACCATGACACACACGATGAGTTTATCAAAAATATTCGCGCCCCGGCGAATGATATTCAGATGACCGCTGGTGACCGGGTCAAAGCTGCCCGGATAAATCGCAACCTTCATATTGTTTCCTGACTGCCGCCGTCTTTCCGATAAAACGTCAGCAGAATCTTTCCATACTGATAATCCCGCGACCGGGTGTAGCCCGGGTAGTCCCAGGGCAATTCCTTCCCCAGCGGGCGCTCTGCTACTATTATACCACCTGAATGCAAAATGTCAATTTCGGTGATGCGATTTAAGGAATTTTCCAAAAAAACTTCCGCGTAAGGCGGGTCAAGGAAGATAATATCATATTGTTCCCGGCATCTGGAAAGATAATCCAGATAATCGCTGCGGACGACCCGTGCGTCCTCCTGAAGCCGGGTGCGTTTCAGGTTTTCCCGGATGAGCTTGCAGGCGTCCTCCCGGGCGTCCACGAACACGGCGCTTTTCGCGCCCCGGCTCAGCGCCTCGATGCCCAGCTGTCCGGTGCCGCCGAACAGGTCAAGCACTCTTGCCCCCGGAATGTCAAATTGGATGACGCTGAACAGCGCTTCCTTCACCCGGTCAGTGGTAGGACGGGTCAGCATACCGTCTGGGGTTTTCAGTTGAACCCCACGGGCTTTTCCTGTGATGACACGCATAGTATTCCCCCTTTTTGTGTCTTTTTTATAAATGCGGTGACTCTGTCCATGCCTGATACATATCTATAATATAGTGTTCGATTTTGTGGTTATATTTGCTGGATTCCCAACCAATGGCCGGGTAGCCTGTCCAATATTCGTATCCCCGGAAAGGTGTCAGATCGCCGCCCCCAATATTCCCTAGGAAAATCAGATTGTCTTTGGGGATACTTTTTTGGGACTCACAAATCAGCTTGACATTTTTCTCAAGCGCTTCAATTTCCTCTCCATGGATATTCTGCGGTTTTTTGAAGGCAGGAAGGACAGGCGCTTCTTTCAAATCCTCTAAAGTCGGCGGGGTCTCACTCAGCCACAGGTAGATTTGAACCACCGGAACGATGTGCTTTGGATACCATACATCTTCCGACACCTTGCGAAATGCCGCATATTTGCCTTCGTATCCCATGGTTCTGCTGTAATCGCTGGTCAGTTGATACGCAAAGGTATCCCCCAGATTCCATGTGCATTTGTATGTCCGATACTGACGAAGTTTTTTGGGCGCCGGCTGGGGAGAATTCAATTTGTCTCCCAACGCTTGCAGCGTTTTTGCCCATGCAGAAGCCTGCCGTTCCCCGGATTCGCGCCATCGCTCCATTTCCGTGTCCTGTGACAAACAGCAGAGCGCCTTTTCTTTGACTTCCGGCAATAATCTGCCATAGTTCCATTGCGTGTCCGCCAAGGCGAACCAAAACAGTGGGGCTTCTTCCGAATCCGCCAGACTGTCCGCCCACTGGGTCATCAGCTCCCGGGTCGCGTCAGAATTGGATTTACCGCTTCTCAGCTTCTCAACATAATCTCCGCGAATGTCGCAGGCAACGTCGTTGGCATACAGCGATGTTCCCCAAGCTCCCATTGTTTTGCCGCCCCCCATTTTGTCAATAATCAAGGTCAATCAATACATCCACGTCACATTTCAAAGTTTTAATGTCAAACTGGTCGGTCAACGATTCCGGAATTACAACTCTTGACACACCCTGTTTCACAATTTGTGCAAATGTGTCCTGCTCATATACAAAACTATACAGGAAATGGTAGGAAAAGGAATTTTCAATCGAGGCATTTGTGTATTTCCTCGCACGATTGGCATGAAGCGTTTGCAGGATATTCTCCAGTGAAATGCCGGAAAGAATCGAAACAGCATACTTCCCTTTCAGAAAATACGACTGTACGCTGAATGTGTCGCGGATGTCTGCCTGCGTAAAAACCAGCACGCTGTCAGGAGGAAGAACGATTTCAGACACATGACGAAACCGGCGCGACACAATCAAATGGTCTTCAACTGTAAAACGTTCCAGATATGGCCACACGATCAGCGCGACCCATACAGCAGCGAAGCTGATAAGATAAACGGAATAGCACAAACCGCAGTCAAGGACAAAGCACGCAACTGCAAGCAGAACCATGCCGCCAATACCTGCCAGTGTAAATTTATAATCCCCTAAACGTAATTTCCCATAACGCCTATGCTCCATAATCGTTACTCCTGCGCGTTCCCGTCATGAAAATGATGATACACCGCGGCGGCGGCGTCTTTGGGGAGCAGGCGTTCCAGCTCCGGGAGTGTCGCCTGTCCGATGGCGGAGAGGGATTTGAATTGCCGCAGCAGCTCCTGCTTCCGCTTTGCCCCGATGCCGGGAATGCCGTCCAGCTCGGAATACCGCAGGCGTTTGCTCCTGAGCTGGCGATGGTAGGTGATGGCGAAGCGGTGGGTCTCCTCCTGAATCTGACCGATGAGGGAGAAAATCGCCTGATTGTTGTCAATGCGGATCTCCTCCCCCTCCGGGGTCACCAGCGCCCGGGTGCGGTGCCGGTCGTCCTTCACCATGCCGAACACCGGAAAGGACAGGTTCAGCTCCTGAAGCGCGGCCACGGCCACCTTCGCGTGGGTCACTCCGCCGTCGATGAGCAGCAGGTCGGGGGCTTCGTCAAAGCCCTTGTCCCCCGCCTTATAGTGGACAAACCGCCGGGTCACGACCTGACGCATGGAGGCGTAGTCGTCCTGATCGGTCAGCCCCTCCACCTTGAAGCGCTTGTAGTCGCTTTTCTTCGGCTTTCCCTCCTGAAATACCACCATGCTGGCAACGATGTCCGTGCCGGAAATGTTGGAAATATCGAAGGATTCCATCCGTTTCGGGACGGGAATGGCCAGCATTTTTCCAAGAAGCGTCAGCGTCGCGCTGACCCGCTCTTCCCTGCCGGTGACACGCTCAGCTTCCTCAAAGGCATTTTTGCAGGCCAGCTCCACCAGACGCAGATTGTCGCCCCGCTGGGGGACGTGGAGCTTCGGCCGCCGCCCGTATTGCTGTTCCAGCAGCTCGGCGAACAGCTCGCCGTCGTCGATCTCAAAGGGCAGCAGAACCCGCTTAGGGGCGATGCCGCGGCTGAGATAGAACTGCTTGAGCAGGCTGGAAACGGCTTCCAGCTTGTCGTCGGGTCTGGAAAACACTTCGTAGTCCTTGTCCAGCAGATTGCCGCCGGAAAAATGCAGCACGGCAAAGCACGCCTTGGCTTCGGTCTCCCCGTAGCCGACCACGTCGGTGTCCGCGAGAGTACCGGCCGTTACAAGCTGCTTCTGCCCCAGGTTTTCCACCGCGTTCAGCCGGTCGCGGAGGCTGGCCGCCAGCTCAAATTCCAGATTGTCCGCGGCGGCGAGCATCTGCCCGCGAAGCTGTTCGGCCACCGCCTTGTAATTTCCCTTCAATAGCTCCCGCGCCTGCAGCATGGTCTCCCGGTACTCGGTGCAGCTTTTGTTCTCCTGACACCACCCGGCGCACTGATTCATGTGGTAGTTCAGGCAGGGGCGCTCCTTGCCGATGTCCCTGGGAAACTGCTTGTGGCAGCCGGGCAGCTTGAGGGTCAGCCGGATGGCCTCCATCACATCATGTGTCACGGCTCTGCCGCCGTAGGGGCCGTAATAGTCCGCGCCGTCGTCCGCCGGTTTGCTGACCATGGTGATGACCGGGTAAATGTCCTTCATGTTAAGCCTTAGGTAGGGGTAGCCCTTGTCGTCTTTCAGAAGGATGTTGTATTTCGGCATGTAGCGCTTGATGAGGGAGCATTCCAGCACCAGCGCTTCAAATTCGGAAGCAGCGACAATGACGTCAAAATGGTGGATTTTACTCACCATCAGCCGGGTCTTGGGGGTGTGGGACGCCGTGTCCTGAAAATACTGGCTGACCCGGTTTTTCAGCTTCTTCGCCTTGCCCACATAGATGACCTTATCCGTCTTGTCCCGCATGATGTACACGCCGGGGGCATAGGGCAGGGACAGGGCTTTTTCTTTCAGTTCATCAAAGGTCATTGTCTTCCCCTCACGAGCGTCAAAAAAGTACCGCCCCAATGCATTTGGGGCATTGAGGCGGTTAAGTAGGGTGTATCTGAATACTGGCGAAATGACCGGCAGCGAGGGATTTTTGCTCTGAGCAAGCCATTTTTCCGCAGGAATACTTGCTGTATTTCAAGGGAAAATGGCGCGGCACAGGGCAAAAAGAGCCGCTGTCCGGGCGTTTTGACAGTGTTCAGATACACCCTATGTAAATGTCTTAATACACGTCCCTCTGGAGCAGTTCATCCAGCGCGTTGACGGCGGCTTCGGCGTCAGGACCGGAGGCGCTCAGGGTCACAGTAGTACCGGTCACGACACCCAGAGACATGATACCCAGCAAGCTTTTGGCGTTCATCCTGCGGCTGCCGGATTCCAGCCAGATGCTGCTTTCAAATTCGTTGGCCTTCTGTACGAAGTAGGTTGCCTGTCTGTTATGCAGACCGGATTCACAACGAACCACCACTTCTTTATTGAACATTTCCATACACTCCTTTTCACCATACCCACGCGGATACGACGGGTCTAGGGTGCATCTGAAAGCTGGCGAAATGACCAACAGCGAGGGATTTTTGCCCTGGGCAAGCCATTTTTCCGCAGGAATACTTGCTGTATTTCAAGGGAAAATGGGGAAGCACAGGGCAAAAAGAGCCGCTGCTTGGGCGTTTTGGCAGTTTTCAGATACACCCTAAATATATGATAGCTATTTTTACCGAAAATGTCAACTGTTTTTCGTTCTTTTTTCACAATACCTTAAGGAAATCGAAAGAAAGCCGCCTCCTCGTATTGAGAAAAGTGTTTTTCATTCCCGATTTAACGGAATTCTGCTATGGTCACGCCGTCCTCGCCCTCGCCGTAGACGCCCAGGCGGAAGCTCTTGATGAACTTATTCTTTTTCAAGGACTGCTGGACGGCGGCACGCAGTGCGCCGGTTCCCTTGCCGTGGATGATGCGGACGGTACTCAGGTTTGCCCGCATGGCTTCGTCCAGATACCGTTCCAGAACGCAGATGGCCTCCACCGTGTCCATGCCCCGCAGATCGACCTCTGTCGGCATGGCGGTCATTTTCATTTCCCGGCCGGAGTGGGCAGGATGGCCGCCCTTGGCCTTGTAGGGGTTTTCGTTTTCCAGCAGGTAGATTTCGTCAGGCTTTGCGGTGAGCTTCAGAATGCCCGCTTGCAGCTGATAGGTGCCGTCCTTGTTGATGGCAAGGACGCTGGCCTTGGTTCCCAATTTCAGCAGCTCCACCGTGTCCCCCACCAGAATGCCCCGGGTGGGCTTGGGGCGCTCCTTCTTGGGCTGGGAGGCGCGGAGCTTGTCCTCCACCTCGTTGAGGTTCCGGCGCAGTTCGGCCTGACGTTGATTGATGCCGCTGACGTCGGCGCTGTCGGCCAGCTGCTTGCGCATGGCTTTCAGTTCCTCGGAAGCAATGTTTGCGGCGGCACGGGCTTCGTCGATGATGTGCTGGGCTTCCCGGCGGGCGGACTCCACGGCCTTTTCCTTTTCTTTGCGGAGCTGCTCCTGATATTCCTCGTTCTGCTGCTTGATCTTCGCCGTCTCCTGCTTCAGGCGCTCGGCTTCCTGACGGGCAAGCTCCATCTGCTGGCGCTGCTGCTCCAGCTGGGACAGCACGTCCTCAAAGTCCTTGTCGGACTTGTCCACCAGATCGTCAGCTTCCTTCAGAATTTCCTCCGAAAGTCCCAGCTTCCGGGAAATGGCAAAGGCATTGGACTTGCCGGGAATGCCGATGAGCAGCTTGTAGGTGGGTCGAAGGGTCTCCACGTCGAACTCGCAGGAGGCGTTGATGACGCCCTTCGTGCGCATGGCGTAGAGCTTCAATTCGGCGTAATGGGTCGTCGCAACCACCCGGCTGCCCAGCTTCCGGCAGAATTCGATGATGGCGGTAGCCAGCGCCGCGCCCTCCGCCGGGTCGGTGCCCGCGCCCAACTCGTCGAACAGCACCAGCGTCCGGTCGTCGCACTGGGCGACCACGTCCACAATGGTGCGCATGTGGCTGGAAAAGGTAGACAGGCTCTGGGCGATAGACTGCTCGTCGCCGATGTCGGCGAGAATGGCGTCGAAGGTGGACAGCACGCTTCCGTCCCCGGCGGGGACATGCAGGCCGCACTCCGCCATCAGCGTCAGAAGACCCACGGTTTTCAACGTGACGGTTTTGCCGCCGGTGTTGGGGCCTGTGATGATCATGGTATCGAAATCCGTACCCAGCCGCAGAGAGATCGGCACCACGGTTTTGGGGTCGATGAGCGGATGCCGCGCGTTACGCAGCTCCACCCTGCCCTGATCGTTCATGATGGGCGCCCAGGCGCGCATCCGGTAGGCAAGCTTGGCCTTGGCAAAGATCACGTCCAACTGCACCAGCATCCGGTAATTCAGGTCAATGGCTTCCCGGTAGGCGGCGGCCTCGCTGGACAGCTCCGCCAGAATCCGCTCGATTTCCTTCTTTTCCTTTAATTCCAGCTCCCGCAGGGCGTTGTTGGCGTTGACAGCGGACATCGGCTCCACAAAGTATGTAGAACCCGTGGCGGACACGTCATGCACCAGTCCGGGCACGTCGTTTTTGCACTCGCTTTTCACAGGAACCACGTACCGCCCCTGACGGATGGTGATGATCGGCTCCCGCAGGAATTTGGAATAGGCTGGGGAGGAAATGACTTTTTGCAGGCTGTCCCGGATCTTCCCTGCCTGAATGCGCATATGGCGGCGGATGTCGGACAGCTCCGGGGAGGCGTTGTCCGCGATTTCTTCCTCAGAGAGGATCGCGCCGAAAATCTTGTCCTCCAGATATTTGTTAGGGCTAAGCGCCTGAAACAGGGCGTCCAGCACCGTTGCCTTGTCATCCTCGGCGACGTAGCCCTTGATATTCCGGGCGCAGCGGAGAATGCCCGCAATACGCAGCAGCTCCACGGGCTGCAAGCTGCCGCCCCGGTCTGCCCGCTCCAGGGACGCGGAACAGTCGGTCACGTCCCCGAAAACGGGGTTGCCCTTCCGGGTACACAGGTCGGAGGCCGCGGTGGTCTGATTCAGCATCAGCTCCACTTCCTCCAAGTCGGAAGAAGGCCGCAGCGACAGGCAGGCTTCCTTGCCGCCCTCGCTGCCGGCACATTCGGCAAGAAGCTGCAAAACCTGATCGAGTTCCAGTTTTCGCAGAGATTTTTCGTATAATTCTGACATGGTTTTCTCCTATATAAGTAACGATTTGTAGAAATCCAGTGTGGAAAAGCCCCGTTCCAGCTGGGTGGCGAGGTATGCCTCCGTCACCTCGGAAAGCTGCTGTAAGGTATCCTCCCCCGCCTGAAAGGAAAACAGCTTTTTGCTGTCGCAATAGCAGATGTAGCGCATGGCTTCCAGCACGGATGGCGGCACCGGCATCCGGATGCCGTTCGACTCAGGGCTTCGGCAATTCCGGCATTCCAGCATACCTGCCGACAGGTCGAACCGCTCCGGCGTCTGGCTGCCGCAGACATGGCAGCCGGTGAGGTCGGGGGTATAGCCGGACAGGCAGGCGGCGCGCAGCTCGAACACGGCCTTGACCTGACTTTCCGACAGGCCAAGCCTGGAAAGGGCGTACAGGCAGTTGAGCAGCAGCGATTGCAGCTCCGGGTTCGGCATATCCTCCTGAGAAAGGACCTCCGAAACCTGTGCAAAATACGTACCCAGAGACAGCTTGGTCAAATCCCGGCGCAGGGGCGTAAACAGCTCGATGGACTGGGCTTCGTTGATGGTGTACTGTCCCCGGTATTCAAACAGCGTGAACTCCCCGTAGGCAAGCAGCTGGCACGGGGCGATCAGCGGGCTGTTTTTCCGCCGCAGTCCCCGCGCCTTCACGGTGAGTCTTCCATGGCGGCGGGTCAGCATAGTCAGCAAGGCGTCCTTGTCATTGTAGTCCGTAACTCTCAGGACGATGCCCTGAATCGTCAAATACATGGGTTTCCTCCGATTTGTGCTTGCAGTACATGAGATACATTTCCGGTGCGCCGGTCTCCAAAAACAGCTGCCAGTAATCCAAAGCGTTCATAGACATCCCTCCTGAAAGTAGGGTTTGCCATACTTCAGGAAAATACCACTGGAAATTATTCGCTGTAGCCGAAATTGCGCACAAGAAAGTCGCTGTCCCGCCAGTTTTCCTTCACCTTGACCCAGGTGGTCAGGAACACCTTCGTTCCCATGAATTTCTCGCAGTCAGCCCGCGCCATGGAGGATATCTTTTTCAGCATGGCGCCGTTTTTGCCGATGATAATGCCCTTGTGGCTGGCCTTTTCGCAGTAGATGGTGGCGTCAATGTCAATGATGCCGCTGTCCCGCTCGGAGAATTTCGTGATCTCCACGGCGGTTCCGTGGGGAACCTCCCGGTCAAGGCACCACAGCAGCTTTTCCCGGATGATCTCCGCCATCACCTGCCGCTCAGGCTGGTCGGTGGTCACGTCTTCCGGGAACAGGAAGGGGCTTTCTTCGGCGTATTTGCCGCAGGTTTCCAGCAGATCCTCCACCCCGTCGCCGGTTTTGGCGGAAATGGGGATGATGGCGTCAAAGGCCGCCGCCTGAGAATAGACGGCAATGACCTCCAGAAGGGCGTCCTTTTCCACGGTGTCGATTTTGTTGATGGCAAGAATGGCGGGGCAATGGCTGCTCTTGATCTTGTCGATCAGCCCTTCCTCCTGCGGCCCGATGGACGCGATCGGCTCCACCACAAGGATGGTCAAATCCACGTCGGAAATGGATTCTCTCGCGACATTTACCATGTAATCGCCCAGCTTTGTCCTTGCCCGGTGGTAGCCGGGAGTGTCCACAAACACGAACTGGGTGTCCCCTCTCGTCACGATGCCGCAGATGCGGTTGCGGGTGGTCTGGGGCTTATTGGATACGATGGCGATCTTTTCGCCAACGAGATAGTTTGTCAGGGTGGACTTGCCCACGTTGGGGCGTCCGGCAATGGTGATCATAGCGGATTTCGTTTTCATTTTCTTTTCTCCTCAGTCCCGGCTCATGTTGGGGATGGACGCGGCAATGGCCTCTTCCCTGCCGCGCATTTTCTTCTTTTCCTCGCCCTCGTCCAGATGGTCATAGCCCAGCAGATGGAGCATGGAGTGGATGGTGAGGTAACCAACTTCCCGGCGGGTGGAATGGCCGAACTCCTTGGCCTGGGCAATTGCCCGTTCCAGAGAAATGCACATATCTCCCAGCGGCACCAGCCCGGTCTCCGGATCCTGAAAGTCCGTCCAGTCCGTGGGCGGTTCCCCGGCGATGAGCTGGAACATGGGGAAGCTCAGCACGTCCGTAGGCTTGTCCATGTGGCGGCTCTCCCGGTTGACCACCTGAATGCCTGCGTCATCCGTCACAAGGACGTTGATTTCGCAGGGGACATTGATGCCCTCTGCGTCCAGAACCGCGTTGATGCACGTGCGGATGATGCTTTTGATGGCAAATTTTTGCAGACTCAGCTGCTCAAATACGATGTTTATTTTATGTCTCATGTCAATTCTTCCTCTGATGATAACGGCCCTGAATCTGACGGGTCGGTTTTTTGACTTCCTTTTTCTGAGCGGAGCGCTCGTAGGCGCTGATGATCTCCTGCACCAGGGCGTGGCGCACCACGTCCGCGGCGGTCAGGCGGCAGATGGCGATGTCCTTCACCCCGTCCAGCACCCGCACGGCGTCCTTCAGTCCGGAAACCTTGTCGTCCGGCAGGTCGATCTGGGTCACATCACCGGTGATGACGATTTTCGAGCCGAAGCCGAGGCGGGTCAGGAACATTTTCATCTGCTCCCGGGTGGTGTTCTGGGCTTCGTCCAGAATGATGAAGCTGTCGTCCAGGGTGCGGCCGCGCATATAGGCCAGCGGCGCGACCTCGATGGAGCCGCGCTCCTGATATTTCTGGAAGGTCTCCGCCCCCAGCATATCGTACAGCGCGTCGTACAGCGGCCTGAGATAGGGGTCGACCTTGTTCTGCAAGTCGCCGGGCAGGAAGCCCAGCCGCTCCCCCGCTTCCACCGCCGGGCGGGTGAGGATAATGCGGTTCACCGTACGCTCCCGGAAGGCAGCCACGGCGGCGGCGACTGCCAGATAGGTCTTGCCGGTACCCGCGGGGCCGACGCCGATGGTGATGGTATTCTTCATGATGGCCTTCATGTAGTTCTGCTGACCTACGGTCTTGGCCTTGATGGGTTTTCCCTTGGCGGTGATGCACACCACATCCTTCGCCATCTGCGCAACCTGGGCGTCGTTGCCCTCGTTGACCAGCGTAATCAGGTAACGCACCCGCTGCTCGTCGATGGTCTCGCCCTTGGCGGCCAGAGACAGCAACCCCTCCAGCGTGCGCACGGCCTTATCCGCCATTTCCTCATCCCCGGAGACCCGGAGGTCTGTCCCCCGGTTCACCACCCGGACGTTCAGGGCTTCCTCAATTCGTTTGATATTTTCGTCAAAAGAGCCAAACACCGTGATCAGGTCCTCCACCCGCTCGGCGTTGACGATTCGTTCAACCACTTTTCCCATTTGTATCTCCAATCTGTTCTCTGCGGACCCGGCCAATCATTTCCACGCAGGCGTATGTCCCTTCCAGCAGGTACTTATCCTCCGACTGCGTGATCGATTCCTCCCGGCTTAAAATCCGCCCGGCCACCATCTGCTGGGTCAGGGCGCTCTGAGCGAATTTGGAAAGCGCCGCTTCCGCCGCGTCCGGCTCCAGAGTCATCATTTCCCCATCGTAGAAAGTATATTCCTCCACGCACAGCGTGACCGGCAAACGAAAGCCGCCCGGCAGGGTCAGTTCATATCGCCTATCCATTCTATCACAACTGCCCTGCAAAATTCCACTGTCTTTCCATAAATTTATACGTTTTTTTCCGATGATAAGGCTGTATTTTCGCCTGACAGCGGTCTGCTCCCCCCGAACCGTCCACTGAGCAGGGGTCACGGCGGCAAAATCGCGGCTTGTCTGGGCGTAAATCTCCCCCTCCGCCCGGGTCGCCTGAATGCAGATGCCACAGTCGGTGTACCCGGAGATCAGAACCTGCCCTGCCTTCACTGACTGCCCCACGCGACACAAAAAATTGCCCCGGGTCACCGTGGCGGAGACGATGAAGCCGTCCCGGGAGGCTACAATGCTGCTCACCGTCGAATCCTGCTCCGTCACCTCCGGGTCTGTCCGCTCCCGCACGGAAACGGTGGCCACGCAGCCGGAGGTGTTCACTCCCGCCCATTGCAGCTGAGGAAGCGCCGACAGCAGGGCGTTCTTCATTTTTTCGCTTCGCACCGCCCGCCGGGAAGCGCCGAAGCGGATGCCGCTTTCCCCCGCGGCGTCCAGAATAAGCCGGGTGGGCGTGTTCACGTTGCCCTCCACCCGCACGAAAAAAATGCGGGTGGGAAGATAAATCGCCGCCGCCAGAAACACCGCCAGCCCGGCTAGAAGCATAGGCCGCGCCAGAAGCCGTTTCAGCGTCCAGTACGCGCCCATCCGGCGGCGCAGACGCAGCGTCTCTCCCCGCTTTTCGCTAAGGGCTTCCAGCGTCCGGTAATCCCGCCTGCGCACCCGGAACCGGGCGGTCAGGTCGCCGACCTGTATCACGTCATAAAGCGGGATGCCCCGGGCATTGGCTGCTTCCAGCGCCGCGCCCGGTTCCGCGCTGGTCAGCTCCGCCTCCACCATCCCGTCCAGAGACTTCCAGATATCCATGTTACCCCCTCCGGATCAGCGTTACCGCGTCGATTCTGCCGGAAATGATCAGCTGCTCCTTCGTCATGCGGATCAGTTCCAGATCACAGCCGCAGACACAGACCAGACCGTATTTCACCTTGACTCCGATTTTCTCCCGGCTGTATTCCTTGACGCCGAAGTGGTTTTCGATCAGCACCCGCCGGTCGCCGGCAATCTCCACAATGGGCTGCCCCGGCAGCGGCTCTGCGGAAAGGTCAGCCCCATCCGCCAGCCGCTGCAAAATCATTCGTCCCTTCCCCATGAAACCAGCCCCCTTGGGAAAAGCATATGAATGGACAGCGGCCGATTTGCATAGATTCTTCCGAGGTGAGGTCTGGTGAAACGGAGAAATTTCTGGACAGGAATTTGTGTGAGTTTTGGGATGCTGGCGCTGATTTTGGATGGAAGAACGGCGATCGATGGGGCGCGTCAGGGCATCGAGCTGTGCCTGCGGACGGTTATCCCCTCGCTGTTTCCCTTTTTTGTGCTGTCCATTCTGCTGACAAGCTCCCTGCTTGGCAGCTCTTTGGCGGTTCTGCGGCCTTTGGGGCGGCTGTTCGGAATGCCGGATGGGGCGGAATCCCTGCTGATTCCGGCGTTTCTGGGCGGGTATCCCGTGGGGGCGCAGAACGTCGCCGCCGCATTCCGCAGCGGGCAGCTGACAAAACCGGAGGCGGAACGGCTTCTTTCTTTTTGCAGCAACGCGGGGCCTGCGTTCCTGTTCGGCATGGCGGCGGCCATGTTCCCCCGCCGGTGGATGGCGTGGGTGCTGTGGGGTATCCACATCGTGTGCGCGTTGTTTGCGTCGCTGCTGATTCCGGGGAAACCCGCCGCCCCCGTCAGGCTGACGAAGACAAGTCCCCACTCCCCCGCTTCCGCCCTGAACACCGCGATTACGGTCATGGCAACGGTATGCGGCTGGGTGGTGCTTTTCCGGGTTCTGCTGGCATTTCTGAAACGGTGGATTTTCTGGATTCTCCCAGCGGCAGTACAGGTCGCGGTCACGGGGATTCTGGAGCTTTCCAACGGCTGCTGTGAGCTGCTGGCCGTCACGGACGTTTCCGCCCGGTTCTGCATCTGTTCGGGGATACTGGCCTTCGGCGGCCTGTGCGTCACCATGCAGACCGTGTCCGTCACGGCGGGACTTTCCTTAAAACCGTACTTTTGGGGGAAGCTGCTGCAAACGCTTTTTTCTCTCGCCCTTGCCGCGCTGATAGCATACGGCATCTGGCTTCCCTTCGGGGTGCTGTCCGTCGGGGCGCTGGTGATAAAGCTTCAAAAAAGGGGTAGCTTTTCCAGAGTATTTGGTGTATAATACAAGAACGATTGTTGGGAGGATGCCGCCATGCTGTTTCGCAAGAAAATAGAACGTTCCTGCGCCTACTGCGCAAACGGCGCCCGTCTGGGCGGCGGGCAGATCCTGTGCGCCAAAAAGGGACTGAAAACGGTGGACGACCAGTGCCGCAAATTCAAATATGACCCCTGCAAGCGCATCCCGCCCAAGCCCAAGGCTGTGGATTTTTCCAAGTACGACAATGAGGACTTTTCTCTGTAGCGAGGCATACTAAAGACGAAAGGGGTTGATATGTATGACGAAGGAACAGATCATGCAGGAAGCGGCGGCGCTTCAGGAGGAGATCAAATCCCATCGTCTGTGGCTTCACACCCACGCGGAAACCGGATTTGACCTGACGGAAACGAAGCCTTATGTAAAATCTGCACTTACGGAGATGGGGTATACCGTTCAGGAATGTGGAAAAGCGGGACTTGTTACAACCGTTGGCAAGCCCGGCGGGAAAGTTCTGCTGCTTCGGGCGGATATGGACGCCCTGCCCATTGCCGAGGAAGCCGACGTGGATTTCGCCTGCAAAAACGGACGGATGCACGCCTGCGGCCACGATATGCACACCGCAATGCTGCTGGGCGCGGCGAAAATCCTGAAAGCCCACGAGTCGGAGCTGGACGGCATGGTCAAGCTCATGTTCCAGCCTGCGGAGGAAATTTTCGAGGGCAGCAAGGACATGATTGCCTCCGGCGTGCTGGAAAATCCCAGACCCGACGCAGCCCTGATGATTCACGTTGCGGCGGGAATGCCGCTCCCGGCGGGAACGGTGGTGGTCTCCGCCCCCGGCGTCAGCGCCCCTGCGGCGGACTATTTTACCATCCGGGTGCATGGCAAGGGCTGTCACGGCTCCGCACCACAGAACGGCATTGACCCCCTGACGGCGGCGGCGCACATTCTCATCGCCCTTCAGGAGATACACGCCCGGGAGCTGTCCGCTTCCGACGAGGCGGTTCTGACCATTGGCACCTTCCACGCGGGAGAGGCCGGGAACGTTATCCCCGACACGGCGGCCATGGGCGGCACTATCCGCACCTATGATGAGAAAACCCGCGCTTATCTGAAAGAGCGCATGACCGCCATCGCGCAAAGCATTGCGGAAGCCTTCCGTGCCAGTGCCGAGGTCAGCTTCGGCAGCGGATGCCCCACCCTTGTCAACGACAAAGACCTTTCGGAAAAAGTCACGGGGTATCTCAAAGACCTGCTGGGCGCAAACCGCGCGTTCACCACGGCGGAACTCAACGGTGGAAAACCTGCCCGGGGCGGCGGCTCGGAGGATTTTGCCTACGTCAGCCACGAGGTTCCCTCCTTGATGCTGGCGCTGGCGGCGGGTGAACCGTCCAAGGGCTACCCTTACCCCCAGCACCACCCGAAGGTGAAGTTCGACGAGAGCGTCCTTTCCACAGGCGCGGCCGTGTTTGTGGACTGCGCCATACAGTATATGAAAGAATGATTGGAGGAGAAAACCATGGAGGAACAAACCCGCGTCCTGGAATACAAATGCCCATGCTGCAATGCCGGTCTGCACTTTGGGTCGGACGCTCAGAAGCTGACCTGCGAATACTGCGGCAACACCTTTGACATCGACACCGTCCGTGCCTTCAACGAAAGTCAGAACCCCCAGGACGCCGAGGAATTTCAGTGGGAGCAGGAACAGACGGAGCAATTCAGCGAGGATGAGGAAAGCACCCTTCGCGCTTTTCAATGTCCCTCCTGCGGCGGAGAAATTCTCTGCGACGAGAATACTGCCGCTTCCTTCTGCCCCTACTGCGAAAACCCCACCATCATGCCCACCCGTCTCAGCGGCGGTCTGAAACCCGACGGCGTCATCCCCTTCAAAACCGGCAAGGAGGACGCCAAGGCCGCGTTTCTCCGCCTTTGCAAGGGCAAGCCCCTTCTTCCCAAGGGCTTTACCTCGGAACAGCGGCTGGAGAAGATCACCGGAATGTACGTTCCCTTCTGGCTGTATGACTGCGCCGCGGATTTCAGCGGCAGCTACAAGGCCACACGGATACATACATGGTCGGATTCCAAATATGAGTACACCAAAACCGACCATTTCCTGCTGAAGCGGGACGCGGCGGCGGATTTCGTGGGCATTCCCATGGACGGCTCCACCAAAATGGAGGACGCTTTCATGGAGTCCATTGAGCCGTTTGATTACAAACAGCTTACGTCCTTCGACATGGCGTATCTGACCGGTTATCTCGCCGACAAGTACGACGTTCCCTCGGAAAACGGCGAACCGCGGGTTCGTCAGCGGGTAGACGCCGCCATGGACGACCGGCTGCAAAGCACCTTTGTCGGCTATTCCTCTGTGGTTCCCACCTCCCGGCAGCTGAACATCAAGCACAACAAAGCGCGCTACGTATTCTTCCCCGTGTGGATTCTGAACACGAAATACAAGGACAAAATCTACACCTTCGCCATGAACGGCCAGACCGGCAAAATGACCGGCGCATTCCCCATCTGCCCCAAGAAGACAGCCGCATGGTTCGCCGGAGTCACCGCCGGTGTCGCGCTGCTTGCGTCGCTGGTGCAGCTTCTGATGCTTTAAGGAGGGAAACAGTATGAAACACAAACTGATTTGCCTGATCCTGTGCCTGCTGCTTCTCCCCTCCCTGTTCCTGAGCGTCGGCGCAGAGCAGCAATACGTCATTGACAACGCCGATCTCATGTCCTCCTCGGAGGAAGCGGCGCTGGAAGAAAAGGCGCAGGCGCTTCGGCAGGAGTACGGAATGGACGTGGTCATCCTGACGGTGGACAGTCTGGACGGAAAGCGTCCTCAGGACTATGCCGACGATTATTACGATTACAACGGCTATGCAGCTGACGGCGTGCTGTTCCTCCTGTCCATAGAAGAACGGGACTGGTACATCTCCACCAAAGGAAACGCCATCTACGCTCTGACGGACTATGGCATCCAGCAGGTCGGCGAAAGCGCCCTTCCGTACCTGAAAAACGGCGATTATTATGGCGCCTTCGACGCGTTTCTGGCTGCTCTGCCCACCTATTTTTCCGCCTACAGTGATGGCGCACCCATTGACGGTTATGCGGATACCTCGGGCGACTATTACCACGGCGATCAGGAAGATGTCGTCTATTATGAGCAGCCCCGGCACGTAAGCATTTGGATTTCCATTGTGATCGGCGCGGTCATCGGCGGAATCACCGTCCTCATCATGCGTGCCTGCATGAATACCAAGCGCCCCCAGCGCAGCGCGGGCAGCTACCTGAATGACAGCTCCTACCACCTGCGCACCAATCGGGATCTGTTCCTGTACAGCAACGTCACCAAAACCCGCATCCAGCAGGAAAGCAGCAGCTCCGGCGGTGGCGGCAGCTCCGTCCATACGTCCTCCAGCGGAAGCACCCACGGCGGCGGTGGCGGAAAGTTTTGATATCAAAAAATTTTTTACATAAGGAGAAAGCATTATGGGTCTGATCAAAGCAGCATTGGGATCGGCAGGCGGCGTCCTTGCCGATCAGTGGAAAGAGTATTTCTACTGTGACAGCATGGCGGCCAACGTTCTGGTCACCAAGGGCAAGAAGCGCACCTCCTCCCGCAACAGCAACACCAAAGGCTCTGACAACATCATTTCCAACGGCTCTGTCGTCGCGGTAAACGAAGGGCAGTGCATGATGATCGTGGAGCAGGGCAAGATCGTGGAGTTCGCCGCCGAGGCGGGCGAATACACCTGGAATTCCTCCAGCGAACCCACCATTTTCCAGGGCGGTCTGGAAGGCCTGGAAGGCAGCTGGGAAACCCTCAAGCGCCGCTTCGCCTTCGGCGGAGATACCGCCAAGGATCAGCGGGTGTACTTCTTCAACCTGAAAGAGCTGGTCGGCAACAAGTATGGCACCCCCGCCCCCATCCCCTTCCGGGTCGTGGACAACAACATCGGTTTGGATATGGACGTTTCCATCCGCTGCAACGGTGAATATTCCTATAAGATCGCCGACCCCATGCTGTTCTACAAGAACGTCTGCGGCAACGTATCTCAGGACTACACCCGCGACCAGCTGGACAGCCAGCTGAAATCCGAGTTCCTCACCGCTCTGCAGCCTGCGTTCGCCCGCATCTCCGCTCTGGGCATCCGGTATTCCGCCTTGCCCGGCCATACCATGGAGCTGGCGCAGGCCATGAACGAGGTTCTGTCCGGCAAGTGGGGCGCGACAAGGGGTCTGGCCATCGTCGCCGTGGGCGTCAACTCCGTGACCGCCTCCGCCGAGGACGAGGCCACCATCAAGGAGCTGCAAAAATCCGCCGTTTTCCGCAACACCAACATGGCAGCGGCGCACATGGTGCAGGCACAGGCCGAAGCGATGAAGACCGCCGCCGGGAACAAAAACGGCGCCATGATGGGCTTCATGGGCATGAACATGGCGCAGTCCGCCGGTGGTTTCAACGCTGCTTCCCTGTTCCAGATGGGTCAGCAGCAGCCCGCTGCTTCCGCTCCTGCCGCCCCCGCTGCACCCGCGGCCGGTGCAAATACTTGGAAATGTTCCTGCGGCGCGGTGAATACGGGCAAATTCTGTATGGAGTGCGGCGCTTCCAAGCCCGCCGACGGCTGGGTCTGCTCCTGCGGTGCGGTCAACAAGGGCAAGTTCTGCTCCGAATGCGGCGCGAAGAAGCCCGCGTCCGAGCCGCTGTACCGCTGTGACAAGTGCGGCTGGGAGCCGGAGGATCCGAAGCATCCGCCCAAATTCTGCCCTGAGTGCGGCGACAAGTTCGACGACGAGGACATCCGGTAATCCATTTTTCCGCGCAGGATGCGCAGCCAAACTATGAAATCATGAGGTAATTTTTTGTTTAATATGAACCAAATGGATATTGTGATCTGACCGGGAGGTTGGCAGTCACAATTCCGCAAACCTCCCAAAAGAATTTTTAATAAATACTTTTAGGAGGAATTCCCACAATGAATCGGGAAAATAAAAGAAAACAGCACGAAAAAGGCTATTATAAAACCCACCCCTGTGATGAAAGCTTTACCTGCCGGAACTGCGGCTATCCCGTCGTCCCGGCGGGCGCAGGGAGCGACCACCGGAACCATTGCCCCAACTGCCTGTGTTCCGTACATCTGGACATTGAGCCGGGCGACCGGGAGTCAGACTGCGGCGGACTGATGGAGCCGGTGGCGGTGTGGGTTCGGAAAAACGGCGAATGGGCGATCATTCACCGCTGCCGCCGGTGCGGCGCGTTCAGCTCCAACCGGGTCGCGGCGGACGATAATCCCGTCAAGCTCATGTCCATCGCCATGAAGCCCATCGGCAATCCGCCCTTCCCCATCGAGCGAATGGCGGAGATCACCGAAATGCTGGAATGACACACAAAATTGCCCCCGGCCGTATGGCCGGGGGCAAACTTTATCCTATGGTTTTTACACGCGCCGTGTGGTCAGACTGTGAGCGAGGGCGGTGATGTATTCCGTATCTTCAAACGCGGACAGCGCTGAAATGGCATAATCCGTGTATTTCTTCACCAGTTCCTCGCACTTTTCCAGGCCATACAGTCGGACGAAGGTATTCTTCTCCCCGTCCACGCCGGTGGCTTTTCCCAGCTCCGACTGGGTGCCGATGACGTCCAGCATATCGTCCCGAATCTGGAACGCCAGACCCAGCCCTGCCGCGAACTGACAGGCGGCGTTAAACTGCTCGTCCGACGCACCCCCGGCAATCGCACCAAGGGCGCAGGCGGCGTTGATAAGCGCGCCGGTCTTCCGGGACTGAATGTCCAGAACCTCCTGCTCGCTCAGCTCCCGCTCCTGACTCATGATGTCCAGCACCTGTCCGCCCACCATGCCGGGAGAACCGGCGCACTCCGCCAGCAGCCCGACAGCCGTAGCCATGTCCTCCGGCCTTGCCAGTTTTGCCTTGGATGCAACCATGAAGGCGTCCGTCAGCAGGGCGTCCCCCGCCAGAACGGCCATTCCCTCGCCGAAAATCTTGTGGTTCGTCAGCCGTCCCCGACGATAGTCATCGTTGTCCATGCAGGGCAGATCGTCATGGATCAGGCTGTATGTATGGATCATCTCCACGGCGGCGGCGAAAGGCGCGGCGTCCTTCCAGTCCCGCCCGCACAGGCGGCAGAACTCAAAGGCAAAAATCGGCCGCAGACGCTTGCCGCCCCCAAGCAGACTGTATTCCATGGCCTTGTAGAGATCTTTCTGGGGCGCGTCGTGGAACTGCGCGTAGAAATCCTTCAGATAGGCTTCCACGTACTCCCGGTATTCCCGGCTTCTAGAGTCAAGGCTCATCCTGAAAGTCCTCCTCTACAGGGCTGCCGTCCGGGGCGGTCATGATCTTCTTCACCTGAAGCTGGGCGTCGTCCAGCAGCTTCTGGCAGCTTCGAACCAGCTCAGTGCCCTCCTGAAAGAGCTTCAAGGACTCCTCCAGAGCCACGTCTCCCCGTTCCATTGCCCGGACGATCCGCTCCAGACGTGCCATGGACTCCTCAAAGGTTTTGTTCTGCGGATTCATCGCGCTTCCTCCTTTTTATCCATTACGGTTGCGGACAGTTTACCATCGCTCAGCAAAACGCTGATGCGCTCTCCCAGCTCCACCTGCCGGACGGAGCGGAGCACCTCCCCCGCTTCCGTCTGTGCCATGGAATAGCCCCGGGTCAGCACTTTCAGGGGACTCATGGCGTCCAGCTTGGAAACGGCGGCGATGTAGCGTTGATTTTTCCGGGTGATGCTCTGATTCTGCGCCGCACTCAGGCGGTTTTTCAGCAGCTCCAGACTCTTCTCCCGCTGCTCGATGTACCCCGTGGGGCTTCGCAGCGCAGGAGACTGGGACAACACGTTCAGATGCTGCCGCGCCGCCTTCAACTGGCGGCTCAGGGCGGACGCCATAGCGCTGGACATGGCGTCCAGATTCTGCCGCAAAGCGTCCTGATCCGGCACGGCAAGCTCTGCCGCGTTGGAGGGCGTCGCCGCACGAAGATCGGCCACGTAGTCGGAAATGGTCACATCCGGCTCGTGTCCCACGGCGGAGATCACGGGAATCTCCGATTCATAAATGGCATGGGCGACCAGTTCGTCGTTAAACGCCCACAAATCTTCAATGGAGCCGCCGCCCCGACCCACGATCAGCAGGTCGGCCAGCCTGTAGCGGTTGGCATACCGGATGGCCGCGGCGATCTCCCCCGGTGCTTCCGCGCCCTGCACCCGAACGGGCAGGAGCCGCACCTTTGTCAGCGGATACCGCTTTCTGAGAATGCGGAGCATATCATGCACCGCCGCGCCGGCGGAGCTGGTGACGATGGCAATGGTGCCGGGATATTTGGGCAGCGGCTTTTTGTGGGCTGGGTCAAATAGCCCCTGCGCCGCCAGCTTTTTCTTCAGCTGCTCAAAGGCGGCATACAGGTCGCCCACGCCGTCCATGGCCATGGCGGCGCAGTACAGCTGATACGCCCCGTCTCTGGGATAGACCGTGACCTTGCCCATGGCAATGACCTTCATGCCGTTGTCCGGCCGGAAGCGCAGGCGCATGGCATTGCCCTTGAACATGACGCACTTCAAGGCCGCTCCTTCGTCTTTCAGCGTGAAATAGTGGTGTCCCGAAGGGTAGACCTTGTAATTGCTGATCTCGCCCCGTACGGCCACCTGCCCCAGAAAGGGGTCGTCGTCCAGCCGTCCGCGGATATATTCGGTTAATTGGGTGATGGACAGAACGTTCTGAGCCATGTTATTCCTCCGTCAGTCGTTTTGTCAGCACGGCGACGCCCATGGCGTTGTCCGTGGAAAACTGCGGCTGTGCAAAAACGGGATGGAGCGGCGCGGTCAACTCCCGGAGCATGGAATTGGACGCAACGCCCCCGGAAAACACCACGCTCAGCCCCGGATAGGCTTCCAGCGCCTGAACCGTCGCCTGATACACCGCGCCCGCAACGCACCGCAGAGCGTAAGCCGCAGTTTCGGCAGGGTCAGCGTTGGCGGCATGGAACTGCTGCACCTTATTCTGCACGCCGGAAAGGGAAAATTCGCAGTTCCTGCACTTCACCCGGAACACATCCTTCCCCGTCGCTTCCCGGCTGAGGCTGTCCAGATGCTTGCCCGATGGGAACGGCAGCTCCAAAAGCTGCCCCGTCCGGTCGATCAGCTGACCGGCGGAAATGTCCGTGGTGCCGCCGATGCGGGTACACTTCACATTTCTGCCCTCCGGCTCTACCAGAAGCAGCTCCGTGGTACCACCGGACAAATGCCATGCAAGATGGGTTTTCTCCATCAAATCCAGCCGTCCTGCGCTCCACAATGACGCGGCCACGTGTCCCTGCTGGTGGGAAACCTCCGCCAGCGGCACGCCCAGAGCGTCCGACAGCAACTTTGCGTGGGAGTAGCCAACCATGAAGCAGGGCATATAGCTCCCCTCCACCGCCCGGGGACGGGTGCTGACGCCCACCGCCGTGATGGCGTCCTTCTGAATATGGGAAAACAGCCTGCCGGAAAGCTCCGGCAGGCTTTTGATATGGGCAAATACCGCGTCGGACTGACGCAGACCCAGCTCCCCCTGCCTGACGGGCAGAAGGCGGGAGCAATTTTCTCCCCCCTCACCGTCAAAAAAGGCGATGGAGGTAGTGTAATTGCTGGTGTCGATGCCGATGACGCTCATTTTGCTTCCTCTTGAGGGGCTTCCGTCTCCGTGTTCCGGCTGCGGACAAAGCTGCCTAAGATTCCGTTGATAAACGCGCCGGTATCGTCGCCGTCGTATTTTTTCGCAATGCGCACCGCTTCGGCTACCGCAACGCCGGTGGGAACGTCGTCCACGTAAAGGATTTCGTAGATCGCCAACCGAAGAATGCACCGGGCGAGCTTGGAAATGCGGCTGATGTCCCAGCCGATAGAAAACTGCCGGATCACGTCGTCCAGCTCGTCCTCCCGGTTGGCAACGCCGGTGACCACCGAGTCGATATAGCGCAGCTGGAACCGGTCAGGGCGCTGGGCATATACCTCATTTTCTTCGGCCAGTTTTCCGTAATATTCCTTGTCCAGACGGGTGGAAACCACCTGCTCCGGCTCCTCGCCGGTAAACGCCCGGCCGTAAATCAGATGTACTGCCAGTTCTCTGGCGTCGCCTCTTTTCATACCGCCCGACCTTACTTGTGGACGATGCCGCAGACGTTGACGGAGACGCTCTCGACCTTCGTGCCGGTGATGGACTCCACGCTGGCGGTCACTGCCGCCTGCACGTCCTTTGCCACGTCCACGACGCTGTAGCCGTAGCAGACCATAATGCCGCACTCGATGGTAAGGGTGTTATCCTCCGCGATCAGGATCTTCAGCCCCTTGCCCCAATTCTTTTTATTGGTAAAGTCTGCGATGCTGACGCCGGGCTTGATGCCCAGAGAGCCGACGCCCTCCACCTCGGACAGGGCATGGGCCACGATGGTCGCTACCACGTCCTCAGAGATCATGACGCTTCCATTTTCCTGAATCTGGGTGATGTACTGCTTATATTCAGCCATAAGGTTTTACCTCCTAAATGTTTGTCCCGCCCGTGGGCTTGACATACTTTTGTTTATTGTACCACAAATCCAGAAAAATACAACCATTTTCTGCAAGCAAAGCACGGATTTACAAGATTGCCCCGGATGGTCTTCATCCGGGGCATAAACTTATTGAACTTCCACAACACGGATATCGTTCAGAGAATAGTCGGACTGCGCCATGACGATGTCCGCGATGACGGCCACGTCCTCCCGCTGCAAGCCGCCCTCGGGAGAAGCCACCGCAATGGAAATGCCCTCGCCGGACATGTAGGCCACGCAGTCGGCATAGCCCTTCGCGATGATCAGGCTCTCGATCTGGGCTTCGCTCAGCGCCGTCTGCACGATCTGTTCCAGCTCTACCGCGGACTCCGCTTCCTTGGAGCTTTCGCTGTAGGACATGGCTTCCTGAAGCAGATTCACGGCGTTGTCCCTCGCCTGCTGCCGGGACAGGCGGACGGCGGCAAAGTAGTCGGTGGAGGTGGTCGCCACGTCTTCCCCGGCGGAGATGGCCGCCATGTCCTCGCTGAGCACCAGATTGTCGTCGGACATGACCTTTTCCGTGTCCAGCGTATCCGTGAGATTTGCCGCCGCCTGATCCTCGGTGTAGCGCCAGTTGACGTAGATGCCTGCGCATACCGTCACCAAAATCGCCGCCGCAATCAGATTCTTCTTCCATACCTTCATAAAAATGCCTCCAATCATTCATTTCATTTTCAAAACGGTTATTTTGTCGGTGGACAGCCCGGTGACGCTGCCCACCGCTGATACGATGGCAAGCCGGACGGACGCGCTGTCCGCCCCCTGGCATACGATGACCGCGCCGAGATAAGTAGGGGGATTGACCTGCTGCACAAGCCCGGTCTGGGAACGGTCAGCGCCGCTGAGCAAAACCGTGTCCGACCGGATGCCGGAGGATGTGGAATCCTCGTCCGTCTGGTATACCGTCCGCTCCCCTTCCCGCTGGGTCAGAAGCACCCGCACCCTGCCCGCGCCCTGTATCTGGCTGAGAATTTCTTCCAGCCCGGTTTGCAGATCCTGCCGGGGTTCCGTTTCCGCGGCGGCGGGTTCCGGGGCTGCTTTTGTGTTTTTTCCGTCGGGCAGCGCCATGAGAAAAAGCCCTGCCAGCACCACCAAAAGGACATAGCGGTATTTCCTGACCAGCTCCTTTCCCCTGCTTCTCACTGTTACCCAATCCATTTCTGATTCTCCTTTGAAATACCCAGATCATTTGCGATCATGGCCTGTATCTGCCGCCGGGCGTAAGGGGACGCCTCCCCGGAGATCGTGACTGCCGCCGGGAGATTGTCTTCGCCGACAGCGACCTCAACGCGCAGGTTCGCGTGGAGGTCTGCGGCTTTGTCCAAGATATATGCTTCCGTTTCTTCCTTTATGATATCCGCCATGGAATCCCGCGCGAGATTTTCTCCCATTGCGGCGGCGTCCTCCGCGTCATCCATGCACCGCAGGGAAAAGTCCGGCAATTTGGAAAAATCCACCCTCGAAATGGGACTCAGAACAGTGTACGCCAGAAACAGCCCGCAGATCAGCTTCCCCACCTGCTTGCCGCTTCCATTGGGGAACAGCCTGACCACAATGCCGCAGAGCATGGCGGCAGCTACCACAGAAATAACATATTGCCGAAGCGCCTCCATTATCCCACTCCTTTCAGAAAACACACCGTGCTGATGAGCAGCAGCAGGCACTCCGAGCCGGTCATGGCGAGCAGAAGTCCCATAGCTGTGGAAAAATCCCCGATCAGCTCCGTCAGTCCCTTTTCTCCGAAGATGCCGCATACGGCGGCTGTCAGTTTCAGTATCAGATAGTGGACGCCGATTTTCAGGAACGGACTTAGGAATACCGCCAGCACCGCCAGAATTCCATAAATGCCCGCCGCGTTTTTCATTAGCCCCGCGCTGACCAGCACCGCTTCCGAAGCGTCGGACAAAATTCCGCCCACCACGGGAACCACGGAAGAAATGGTGACCTTCGTTGCTTTCAGCGCCGCCGCGTCGGTAGTGCCGCTGACCACGCCGGTGACGGTCATATAGGTCGTGAACACCGTCAATATGGTTTTCAGGCTCCAGCTGACGACGTTTTTGACCAAATCCCGCAATTTTCCCAGAATATTCTCCCCGATTGCGCCGTTTGCCGCCGACAGCGCCAGAAACAGGTACACCATGGGGCCGAGCATCCGGGAAATCAGGGAGCTCAGCACCGAGTCGAACACCGCCGTCCCGGCGTACAGCGCCGTGGAGGACGCCGCCCCGCCCTGCGCCGCCATGGCCGCCGTCATGACGGGAAGCAGCAGCTTTCCGTACTCGCTGATTTCCGTCACGGTCTGCGACCCCAGACGAATCAGGGAATTTGCGCTCAGCAGTAGCCCCGCCGCAATGGCTGTCGCCCCCACAAGGTTTGCGATGGTCTTCACACTTCCGGAAAAGGATTGGAGCAGTGACACCATCATCACCGCCGCAATCACCCCAAGGCTGACCTTAGACGCTTCCTTCAAATCCGGCCGAAGTCCCAGAACCGCGTCCCGAAGCAGCTCCATCAGCCCGGCGGCAAAGGAGCCGGTGTCCTCCGGCATCAGCTCCGCCCCTTTCTCCGGCACCTGTGGAGCCGTAAATTCCACAGCGGAAGCAGGTATCGCCAGCGCAAATACCAACGCCACCGCCAAAATCAATTTGCTCATAACTCCCGTAAAATCTCCCGTATCAGTTCCAGCATGGCGGTGAAAATGGGAAGAGACAGATATAAGATCACCGCCGAGCCAAGCATTTGCAACGTTTTTCCGAGGGAGCCGTTTCCCGCGTCAGTGCAGACCAGTCCGGCGATCTCCGACACCAGCCCGATGCCCACCGCTTTTAAGAGAATGCCCAGCATGTCCCCCTGCAGGTCTCCCAGCGTCTCCAGCTCACGCAGGAAGTCCAGCACCGGCTCCAGATAGGAAATGGCGATCATGGCGACCATGCAGCACACCGCCATGGTCAGCAGAACGCCGATGTCCTTCTGCTTTCCCAGAGAAAGCCCCAGCACCACCGCCAGCAGCACCGCCGCCGCGGCCTTCCAGAACAGGCTCATCAGAATTCAAACAGGGTCTTCACCAGATCAAACAGATCGGCGATCTTCTGCGCCAGCATCATCAGCACGACCACCAGCCCCGCTAAGCTGGTCATGGTGGCCTGCTCCTCCCGGCCGGAACGGGAAAGCACCTGATTGAGGATAGATACGATGATGCCAATGGCAGCAATTTTGAAAATCAGGTCAATGTCCATACTCATAGAAACAAAATGACCAGCGCCGCACCGGCGCATAATCCCAGTGTCCCGTAGCTGCGAAGACGTGTTTCCCGGTTCTTCCCCAGAGCTTCCAGCTCCATGCGGCACGCTTCCTTCACTTCCTCAAGGCCCTGCTTCTGCCCCGGAAGATCGAACCGGCCAAGGGTATGCCCCAGCTGCTTCATGATTCCCCGTATCCGTCGGGGCAGCTCGTGACTGCGTTTCAGCGCGGTGGTCATGCAGCTGGCCGCGTCCGGGGAGGTCTGCCATTCCAGCTCCCGCGCAAGATTGAAAAACACTTCCCGGAGTGTCCCCCTCGTTTCCTTCCCCGCCTGACGGCAAAGCTCCGGCAGGGGCGTCAGGCGGTATTGGAGCTCCCACTCCACGTAATTCAGCGCCCTGAGCAGCTGCCGGAGGATTCCTTCCTCCCGCTTGTACCCGGAAGCGATGGAAAAACCGAAACCACCGCAGCCCGCGATGACCAGCGCCGCGCCAAACCATCTGTAGCTCATAGCGCCGCCCTCTCCGCCCGGAAGGACTTGTCCTGCCGTAAAATCAGAAGCGTTTGGAACACCCCACTTTCCGCCAGCGGACGGTAGACCGACCTGCGCCGCAAGTCTGCCGCCGACGTGCCATGGGCGGTCGCCAGCAGCCGCACGCCGCAGTTTGCCGCCCGGAGAAGCGCCCGGGCGTCCCCCTCCGCCGTGATCTCGTCCACAGCGATGCAGTCCGGCCCCATGGTTCTGAGCACCATGTCGATTCCCGGGGACTTGGGGCAGCCGGTGAGGACGTCCGTCTTCTTCCCCCGTTCCAGCCCCTCCGGGAACAGCTCCCCTCGCTCGTCCACCACGCTGACGCACTGCTTTTCTCCGATCTGCCGAATCAGATCCCGCAAAAGGGTGGTTTTTCCCCACCCGGGCGCGCCCAGAATCAGAATGGAGCCGGGAGCGTCCGCCGCCCGCTTGGCGATTCCCGGAAAATCTCTCGCGACACGGATGCACAGGGAGCTGATCTCCCGGATGCCAGTCACAATGCCATCCTTGCAGACCACCTCTCCGCACAGACCAATGCGGTGTCCCCCGGGGGCGGTAAGATACCCCTGCGCTGTTGTCGCCGCCGCCCATGGAGAATACCGGCTGGCGGCGTTGATGCAGTAATTCAGGTCTTCCCTGCTGACACAGCACCCCAGCCAGCGGCTTTCCCCGCTCAGAACCAGCTCCGGCGGCATCCCCAGCCGAAGCCGCAGCTCCTGCAAAGCGTTTTTCCCCAACCTGTCCACCTCCGGCCGAAGTCTTGGCGGCAAGACGGACAGCAGCTGTTTCCATGCGCACATCATTTGCATCACTCCTGCCAAAGACTATGCGGCGGGGCGCAATAATAGCACCCCGCCGCAGAAAGGATTTTCGGATGCAAAAGCCGACAGCACAGGGCTGCCGGCTTTCCGTTACCGCTTATTTTTCTTGTAAATGACGTTCAGGCCCTTCAAAAGCAGGTCTTTCTCCAGAATGATCTCCCGTTTGCACAGCGGTGTGATAAACTGGGCAAGGCCGCCGGTGGCAATGAGTGTGGACTTGTGTCCCAGCTCTGCTTCGATTCGCTCCACCAGTCCGTCCAGCATGGCGGCGGTGCCGTACATCATGCCGCTGCGCATACAGTCCACAGTGTTTTTACCGATGACGTGCTTCGGCTTGTCCAGACTGATGCCGGGAAGCTGCGCGGTGCGGCTTGTCAGCGCGTCCAGCGAAACCCGGACGCCCGGGAAAATAATGCCGCCCAGATACATATTGTTCGGCTCCACCACCTCAATGGTGGTTGCCGTTCCTAAGTCCATCAGAATCATGGGCGCTTCGTACTCGGCGAGGGCGGCCACGGCAATGACGATGCGGTCGCTGCCTACCTGGCTGGGAACGTCCATGTGGATGTTCAGCCCGGTTTTCAGCCCGGGGCCGACCACCATGGGCTGCTTCCGGATAACCTTGATGACGCCGGTTTTGACCGAATTGAACACCGGCGGCACGACGGAGGAAATGATGCAGTCGTCGATATCCTTCACCTGCACGCCGAAGGCTTCCATCATGTTTTTGATCTCCACGCCATACTGGTCGGAGGTGCGGATGGCATCGGTGGCAATGCGGGCTTTGAACAGAATTTTATCATTTTCAATACAGCCGATGACCAGATTGGTATTACCGATGTCAATGGCAAGCAGCATAACGATCTCTCCTTAACGTTTTTTCATCCGTTCCGAAAGGTGCAGCAGCGCCTTTCCGATGACGGTCACCAGAATGGCGGCAATGATGGCCTCCGGGATTCCGGACGCCGTGACCGTCCCCATCACCAGCCCAAAAACGGCGGTAATGGCCACGTTTTTCGCCTGTGCGTACTGCTGGGCAAGCAGCACATAAATGCTGCCCATGACGAGAATTGTGTGGCACAGCGTGGAAATTGCCGCAGTCAGGGGCAGCGCCGCAAAGTCCTGCTTCGTAAGCTTCTTAAACAGCTTCCACAGCCATCCCGCAATCGCGCCGAACAGAATCCGGCACCCCAGTGCGATCCACAGGCTTTTCAGCACCCCCGGCAGACCCTCCGTGGTCATAAAGGGCGAAAACGCAAATGCCAGCAGTCCGGGACTGGTGGTATTTGCCCAGATGGAGCACAGCCCGAACACGCCCCCAAGGACAGCGCCCGCGCCGGGGCCGAGCAAAACCGCGCCCAGAATGACCGGGATGTGCATGGTTGTGGCCTTGATCACCGGAAGTGGAATGAAACCGATTCCGGTAACGCCCATGACCAGCAGAACACCGCAGAACATAGCGAGGGTCGCCATGTACCGGGTGTTCATTTTCCTTTTTTCCATATGAAATTACCTCCTGCTGCCGTTCTTCTTATGAAGATACAGCGCAAATTTGGGAGCTTTCACTCCGAGGGTATTATAGCAGGGTGCAGCGGAAAATACAAGAAAAAAATCATCTTTACAGCGATTCAAAATCGGGATATAATGAGGGTAAGCAATTTTCTATTCTGGAGGGTTCCCTATGCTGAAAGGAAAAACCGTCCTTCTGGGCGTTACCGGCGGAATCGCCGCCTATAAAGCCGCCGCGCTGGCCTCTGCCCTTGTCAAGCAGCATGCCGCGGTGGAGGTCGTCATGACCGAAAACGCCACCCAATTCGTCACGCCCCTGACTTTCGAGCAGCTCACCGGCCGCCGGACGATGGTGAACACCTTCGACCGGAATTTCTCCCATCAGGTGGAGCATATCGCTCTGGCGGAACGGACGGACCTGGTGATCGTCGCCCCGGCCACGGCCAATGTGTGCGCGAAACTGGCCCACGGACTGGCGGACGATATGCTCACCACCACCATTCTCGCCTGCCGCTGCCCCAAACTCATCGCCCCCGCCATGAATACCAACATGTACGAAAATCCCGTGACACAGGACAATCTGGCGCTTCTGCGCCGTTATGGCTGGGAAGTCATCGAACCTGCCAGCGGACGTCTTGCCTGCGGCGCCGTGGGCAAGGGCAAGCTGCCGGAGCCGGAGGCAATTCTGCAATATATCCTGCGTCAGCTGGCTTTTCCCCACGATCTTGCCAGGAAAAAGGTACTCGTCACCGCCGGTCCGACGCAGGAGGCCATCGACCCCGTCCGGTATCTGACCAACCATTCCACCGGGAAAATGGGCTACGCCATCGCCAGAATGGCCATGCTCCGGGGCGCGGATGTGACTCTGGTTTCCGGACCCACTGCCATCGCGCCCCCACCCTTTGTGACCGTAGTTCCCGTCGTTTCCGCTCAGGATATGTTTGAAGCCGTGGCCGCCAACGCCCCAGAATCCGACTTTATTTTCAAAGCGGCGGCGGTGGCGGACTACACCCCGGCAAATTACAGCGACAACAAGGTCAAAAAGTCCGAGGGCGACATGTCCATCCCCCTGAAACGCACCCGGGACATCCTGAAATATCTCGGGGAAAACCGCGTCCCGGGGCAGGTCATTTGCGGCTTTTCCATGGAGACCCAGAACATGGTGGAAAACAGCCGGGAAAAGCTCGTAAAGAAGAACGTGGACATGATATGCGCCAACAATCTCAAGCAGTCCGGTGCGGGCTTCGGCGTTGACACGAATGTAATCACGATCATTACCCGGAGCGAAACCACTGAGCTTCCGCTGCAATCCAAGGAAAGCGCCGCAAACGCCATTCTGGACGCGGCTGTCCGGCTGGCTCCGTAAAAGCGCCCATACCTGCAAATCGGAATCGGAGAAGATTAAATGGGACAGATCAGCCTACAGATCATGACAAGGGAGTTATGTCACGACCTTTATAAAGGGTGGACAAATGACGCATCCATTTATGTGGATATGAAACTGTTCAAGCCATACACCTATAACGAAGATGCTGTAAACCGGTATTTTGAATCGAAGCAGGATGTGTCGAGGGTTGTATTCGCAATTATGCTTGATGCCGAGGTGATTGGGGAGTTGCAGCTAAAGCAAATAGACCGCGACAGGAAAGAGTGTACGCTGAGTATTCACATGCAAAATGATTCCGCGAAGGGCAAAGGTTATGGGACGCAAGCGGAAAAGCTGGCGATCAAATACGCTTTTGAGAAGCTGGGGATGCTTGCGGTCAACGCCGATGCTGTTCTTAAGAACACACGCAGTCAGCACGTTCTTGAAAAGGTGGGATTTCGCTTCGTCAAAGAAGAAGGAATATTTCGGTACTATCGGGTGGAACAGGCGGACTTCCATGCTGATTAAATCTTGTATGTGCTGTAATAGTCAAACGCCCGGACGTTTTCGTCCGGGCGTTTTAAATCATTACATCAGTTCATCCGGCACGGAGTCCAGATCATCAAAGTCCATCTGCTCCGACTGGCCGCCCTTTTTTGCCTGCCACTGTTCCTTGGTGATCAGAATGGCTCTCGGCTTGCTGCCCTGGAAGGGGCCGACAATGCCCTTTTCCTCCATCTCATCCACGATTCTGGCCGCTCTCGCATAACCCAGCTTCAAGCGGCGCTGGAGCATGGAGACGGAAGCCTGTCCGGTCTCCAGAATCACATCGACGGCGGCGGGCAGCATTTCGTCGCCCTCCAGCTCCTCGTCGGTGGGGTCGGGGTCGGACACGCTCGCCGGCTTTTTGCCGGTCTGCTGGGCTTTTTTCTCGATCTCGTCCAGCACCTGCTGGCTGTAATCCGCCGTGTAGTTGTCCTTGACATACCCGGCCACGGCCTCAACCTCGGTGTCGGTGACGAAACAGCCCTGCACACGCAGCGGCTTGCCGCAGCCGATGGGGGCATACAGCATATCGCCCTTACCCACCAGCTTTTCCGCGCCCATGGTGTCCAGAATGATACGGGATTCCATCGCGGAGGCCACGGAAAACGCGATTCGGGACGGAATATTCGCCTTCATCAAACCGGTGATAACGTTGGCGGAAGGACGCTGGGTGGCGATGATCAGGTGCATACCGGCGGCACGACCCATTTGCGCAATGCGGCAGATGGAGTCTTCCACCTCTTTGGCGGCGACCATCATCAAATCCGCCAGCTCGTCGATGATAATGACCACCTGAGGGAGCTTCTGGCCGTCCTCCTCGGATGTCACGATGCTGTTGTAGGATTCCAGATCCCGGACGCCCATGTCGGACATCATTCTGTAGCGGCGAAGCATTTCTGTCACCGCCCATTGCAGACTGCCTGCGGCCTTCTTGGGGTCAGTGACCACGGGGATCAGCAGATGGGGAATGCCGTTGTAAATACCCAGCTCCACCATCTTGGGATCAACCATGATGAGCTTCACATCGTCGGGACCTGCCTTGTACAGCAGACTGATGATGATGGAATTCATGCACACGGATTTACCGGAACCGGTGGTACCGGCGATCAGCAGGTGGGGCATTCTGGCAATGTTGCCTACAATGCAGCTTCCGTCAATGCTCTTGCCCAGCGCAATGGAGGTCTTGGATTTTGCCTTGGCAAACTCGGTGGAATCGATAACCTCCCGCAGGGAGACGGTCGTGACCGCGCGGTTCGGCACCTCGATGCCAACCACGGAGATCTTTCCGGGAACGGCAGCGATGCGGACGCCGGACGCGCCCAGACTCAGGGCAATATCATCGGCGCAGCCGGTGATTTTATTCAGGCGGACGCCCTTGTCAAGCTCCACCTCGTAGCGGGTAACGCTGGGGCCGCGGGTGACGTTGATGATGTGGGCGTCGATATTGAAGCTGGCGAGGGTCTCGTTGAGGCGGCGGGAATTCTCCCGCATTTCCTCCGTGCCGTCCGTCCCGGCACGCACCGGACGTTTCAGCAAATCCAGCGGCGGGAAGCAGTAATCCGGCTGCTGCACCCCCTGGGTCTGGGCGATCTCCGCGGCGACCTGCCGGGCGGATTGGGCGGCGTCCTTGGTGGTGACCTTCCCGGACTTTGCCTCCGGAGTGGGCTTTATCTTGCCTTCGTCCAGCTTGGGCGCGGGCGGGATGGGCGCGTTAGGGACAAATTCCGGCATTTTGCTGGGCAGCTTTTCCCCGATGTCCTCCCCTTCCACCCGGACGGGCTTCGCTGGAGCGGGACGCGCGGGGAGCGGTTCGGGAACCGGCGGCGTTTCGTCCTTCACGTATTCGGCCGTGCCGGACAGCGGCGCGTTGATGTCTCCGTCGATACGCTCCATGAACGCCGCACCCTTGCCGGGAACCTGCTTGACTTCATCCTGCGGTGCGGGAGCATGGTTTTTTTCCTGCTTTGGGGCAGGACGCGGCTGCTTTTCCGGCGGAAGCTGCTGGGGCGTCTCCGGCGGTGTTTCTTCCGGGGCGTTCTCCCTCGCCCGCTGCTGTTCCCGGCGCTGACGCTTGCGGGCGATCTGCTTGCTCGCAATATTGTTGACTACAGCCGTCGCCGGGTCTATGTAGTCCTCTTCCTCCACATAATCGTCCTTGGGGCGGTTGGCAATGGCTCTGATAATGCTGGGAATGGTGATATTCATTGCCCCCAGCAGCGTCAGAATTGCGAAAAACACGCAGAGCACAAAGGCCAGCGTTTTGCCGCAGAGCCAGCGCAGCAGCATGGCCGCGCCGCCGCAGAGGACGCCGCCGGTGCTTCCCGCTACGCCGCCGGTACACAGGTCTTTGATCAGGTAAAAGCCCTTCGACATCTCCTGCTCCTGCATGGCAAGGTGGTAAATGCACCCGCACAGAAAAACGAAGATCAATGTGCAGATGCTCCGCATGGTCGGGGCGTTTTTCCGGCCAAAGGTGTGGATGACGAACAGGTATAACAGTCCCGGAATGGCAAAATAAAATCCGGCCTGTCCAACCAGACCCAGCACCACAGACTGAATGATTTTCAGCAACTCACCATCCGGGTTCACGCTGATGACAACAAACAGCGCAAACAGCAGAATGCTGACCGCCGCAATGAGAAAATGCGGCGGAACGGCACGCTCATATTCCGTCTTGTACTTGGTGTTCTTGGCAGACGTACTCTTTTTTCCGGAAGGTTTGGAAGCGGAACCGGATGACGTTTTCTTCTTCGCGCCCGAAACCGCCTGCTCGGCCCGACTGGCCGTTTTCTTCTCAGCCATAATTTCCTCCCATTAAGCCATCAGATTCAGAATAAAGGTAAACAGCGACACACCCCAGCAGTAGACCGCCAGCAGCGCATAGCCGTTATTGGCGGCCAGCAGACGCATGAGCTTCACGCCCAGCAACGCGGCGCCAAAAGACACAGCGGCAGTCGCCAGATATCGGACGAGAATCAGGAACGACAGCGTTCCCGCCCCTACCGATATCAGCGCCAGCACATCCAGCACGATCAAACCGACCTGAATAAACATGTTCATCAGCAGCGCCATGTTCAGACCGTAGCTCCGCTCCACGCCGCAGATGCTGGCAACGGACAGCGCAGAACCCACGGCGGAAACGCCCGGCAAAATTCCCAGCGCGCCGCCCAACCCTACGAGGAGTCCCTCGACCCGGGATAGCGTCCGGCTGTCCCGGTTGCTGGTGGGGAAAAACTGGGGTAAGTACAGGATAATGCCATTCAGGAACAGCAATACGGCGATCCAGATCAGCTTTTCTTTCAGCGGCTCCACGTACCGGTTCAGGAGAAATCCGAGAATCACGGGAATCAGCATCGTCCTGAGCAGGCTGAAATCCATCAGGCTCCGGGTATCCAGCGGCCGACGGCGGCGGCGTTTGGGCACCCGCGCCAGACGGCGCGCCCGATGAATGCGGACGATCTGCTTGCGGCAGCTGAAATACATCGCGCCGAACACGCCAAGATGCGCGAACAGCTTCATCAGCTCCGTGCTGCTCTGAATGCCGAAGCATTTCAGCACCAGAATGCGGTGGGCTTCGGCGGAAACGGGCAGAATATCCGCGAGCCCGGAAAACAGACCGTATAAGAAACTCTCAAGCCAGTTTAAGTCCAAGTCTGCCCCTCCTACAACATAATAATTCACTTTATTATAGCATAGGTCAGAGAGAATTTCCAGTCTTATTTTTTGTCCGCGCAGACACAGCCAAAATTGGCTGCGCCTGCGCGGTGAAAGCTATTTTTTCTGTTTCTCGATCATCCTATGCAGCGTGGACAGCGCGTCATTCAGCCCGCCCAGCTTGTCGATCAGGCCGGAAGCCACCGCTTCCTTGCCGTAGAGAATCGTTCCCACGTCCGTGGCGATCTCTCCCGTCGCCATCATATAATGCTCGAAGTCCTCCCGGCTGATGCGGGAGTTCGCGGTGACAAAATCCGCAATCTGCTCCTGAATCCGCTGAAAATACCGGAAGGTCTGGGGTGCGCCGACTACCAGCCCCGTCATCCGCACGGGATGCACCGTCATGCTGGCTGTCGGGGTAATGAAGCTCTTTTTCGTGCATACTGCCAGAGGGATACCGATGGAATGTCCGCCGCCCAGCACCAGAGACACCGTGGGCTTTTTCATCCCAGCGATCATCTCCGCAATGGCCAGTCCTGCCTCAATGTCGCCGCCCACTGTGTTCAGAAGCAGCAGCAGACCGTCCACGTCGTCGCTTTCCTCGATTCCGGCCAGCAGCGGCAGAACATGCTCATATTTGGTGGTCTTCACCGTTTCCGGGGCGATCATGTGCCCTTCCACCTGTCCGATAATGGTGAGGGTGTAGATGCTTCCCTTGCTGGATTTCGTAATGTCCGAGCCAAGCTCCACGATCTGCTCCCGCTCCTGTTTTTTTATTTCCGCGTCTTTGTTTTCGCTCATATCGTAACCTCCTCCCCCATAGGATAACCGGTTTTTCGCAATTCACACTTGAAAGCGACAGTGTTTTGTCGTATAATAAGGTACGGTGATGATATGGCTACAAAAACAAACGCAGTCCGTCTGGTTCAGCAGGCGGGAATCCCCTGCCGCGAAGCGTTTTATGAATTCGACGAGCAGGATTTGAGCGGCGTCCATGCCGCACAGGCCATCGGAATGCCGGAGGAGCAGGTTTTCAAGACGCTGGTCGCCCGGGGTGAAAAGACGGGCATCAACGTGTTCTGCATTCCCGTCTGCTGTGAGCTGGATCTGAAAAAAGCCGCCAAGGCCGCCGGGGACAAAAATATGGAGCTGGTGGCCGTCAAGGAACTTCTCGGCCTGACCGGCTATATCCGTGGCGGATGCAGTCCCGTGGGCATGAAGAAACACTACCCCACCTTTATTGACGAGACCTGCACGCTGTGGGATGAGATCGCCGTCTCCGCCGGCGCCAGAGGACATCAGATGATCGTTCCGCCCCAGCCCCTCGCGGATCTGGTTGGCGCAGAACTGACAGATATTATTGTATAGAAAGGAAATCGGCATGTACGAATACAAGACAAAAGGCACCTGTTCCCAGAAGATTTTCTTCGACATTGAGGACAACAAGGTCAAGAATGTTCAGTTTGTAGGCGGCTGCAACGGCAACCTGAAGGGCATCGGCAAGCTGGTGGAAGGGATGGACGTTGACGACGTCATCGCCCGTATCGAGGGCGTCAAGTGCGGCATGAAGTCCACCTCCTGCCCCGATCAGCTGGCGCAGGCGCTGAAGGCCGCCAAGGCAAACCAGTAATTGACAAACGGCACGGGCTGAGTGGGCGCGGCGCATTAGACAGTTAACAGGCACAGCGGGATGATCCGCTGTGCCTGTTCTTGTATAAGCCCCCCTTGCCTCTCCCTTTGGGAGAGGTGGCTGAGCGAAGCGAAGACGGAGAGGGGAAACTAGACTGCAATACCCTCTCAGTCACCTTCGGTGACAGCTCCCCCAGAGGGAGAGCCAAGGGGCCGTACCGATACGCTCCATTCCCTGTTTTACGACCACCCATGAAAGGCGCAGCCGCCGCCTTCCGGCCGGAATTTGCCCGCCTCCCTTGCAATTATCCGTCGGATTTGCTATACTGGTGGCAAACAAAGAAGGAGTATATTCTATGGGTGGTTTCTTTTCTCTGGATTCCAAATTCATGCAAGCCATGAGCCGGGTCGCCGACCTCATCATTCTGAATGTGATCTATCTCGTGACGTGCCTGCCGGTCGTCACCATCGGCGCGGCCAGCACGGCGCTGTACACTGTGTGCTTCCGCCTTGGCACCGCCCGGGAGGGAAGTCTGGTGAAGGGCTACTTCCGGGCGTTCCGGGACGAGTTCCGGCAGGCGACGCTGATCTGGCTGTTCCTGCTGCTGTTCGGCGCGGCCTCCTGCGTCAACATCATCCTGTTCCTCAGCATGGACGGCTGGATGCACTATCTGTTTTTCCTGTTCGTGCTGTTTCTGGTGATCGTGGTAATGATGGCGAGCTACGCCTTCCCGCTGCTGAGCCAGTTCCGGAACGATACCAAGTCCGTCCTGAAAAACGCGCTGATTTTCAGCGTGGCATACCTGCCCCGGACGGTGCTGATCGTGGTGATCAACGTATTACCCTGGGCGCTGCTGCTGACGAACCTGTATTTGTTCTTACAGGTGGGCTTTATCTGGGTAGTCGTCTATTTTGCCGCCGCGGCTTACATCAACACCCGCCTGCTGAAAAAAGTATTTGCTCCCTACATGGAGCCTGAGGAGGAAGAAAAATGATCGTACGGAAAACCGCTTTGGAGGAAGCCCGGAGAGTCAACGAGCTGTTCGCCATCTGCTTTGAAATGCCCTACACCAACTGTCCCGCCGACCCGGAGAAGGACGACGCCACCCACTGGGCGGCCTTCGACGAGGACGGGGAAATGATGAGTACCTTCACCGTCTCCGATTTCACCGTGCAGTTTGACGGCAGCCCCTGCAAAATGGGAGGCATCGGGGGCGTCGCGACCCTGCCCCAGTACCGCCGCCGGGGCGGTATCCGGGCGTGCTTCCGGGAAGCGCTGCCGGATATGTACGGTTCCGGGTATGATTTTTCCTATCTTTACCCCTTCTCCACCGCCTACTACCGGAAATTCGGCTACGAAAACTGCGTACAGAAATACGGCTGGACGGTGGACTTGTCCCTGCTGAACCCGCCGAAGGAGGGCGGCAGCTTCCGCCTTGCGGAAAAAGGCTGCCCCATGACCGCCGAGATCCGTGCGCTGGACGCCATCTGGGAGTCCCACTATAATATGATGGTACTGCACGGCGATGAGGACTATGACTGGACGCGGAAGTGTGACCCCGCGGTGAAGCAGGACTTCACCTACGTCTGCTTCGACGCCGCCGGGAAGCCCAACGCCTACACGACGTTCCGGCTTGCCAACGAGCCGGACGGGCGGAATCTGGTTTGCAGCCGGTTCTGCTTCGCGGACAAGGGCGGCTTCGATGAGCTGATGCGGCTATATAAGAGCCTGTCCTCCGACCACCGGTTTGTGAAATTCTCCACCCCCGCCAACCCGGCCATGCAGTATTTTATGCCGGAGTGGTCGCTGGGTGCGGTCAGCTGGAGCGTGCAGAGCGCGGGCATGGTTCGCGCCGTGAATGTGAAGTCCGTACTGGAAAAGGCGCGGTACATCGGCAGCGGCACCGTCTGTGTGGCAGTTCAGGATAGCCATATCCCGGAAAACAACGACAGCTTTACCGTCACATTCGCAGACGGCAGAGCAGCGAGCGTAACGCGGGGCGGAGAGGCCGACGCAGTGATGACCGTCCCCACCTTCTCGGCGCTGATCGCGGGCGTCTGGGACTTTGCGGAAGCCCGTGGGGCACTTCCGGGACTGGAAGTCAAACGGGAGAATCCCTGCCTGAATCAGGTATTTTTCCGCAAGCCCCTGATGATTGCCGACTATTTTTAATATTGTATAACCTCCCGAACGGTTTCGGTTCGGGAGGTTCCATTTGTGGAGGAAATGCTATGGAGATCAGGCAGCTGGACAAGGAAGTCTACGCGGGCAAAAAATTCACCGCCCAGTATCAGACAAACGGCTATTACGACATTCGCGCTACCGGGCAGGGCTTTGAGATAAAGTATACGCCCTTTGAAGCACCCACAGAAAAGGGCTTTGACGATGTTTTCTTCGGCGAGTGGCTGGAAGACCCGGTCGCCTTCGGCGCATTTGAGGACGGGAAGCTGGCAGGCTTCGTCGAGGGTGCCCCGGAAAGTTGGAACAACCGCTTCCGCATCAGCAACATCTGCGTGTTCGACAATGCCCAGCGCAGCAAGGGCGTCGGAACCGCGCTGATGAACACCATTCTGAAAGCGGCGGAAGCCACCGGCGCGCGGATGATCGTTCTGGAGACTCAGACCTGCAACGAAAGCGCCGTTGCATTCTACAAAAAGAACGGATTTGACATCATCGGCTTCGACCTGTATTCCTATTCCAACACCGACCCCGAAAACCACGAGGTGCGGATTGAAATGGGAAAGAAGCTATAATAGGCGAAAAAACGCCCCAGCCGATTGGCTGGGGCGTTTTGATAAAGACAGAATTACTTCTGAGCACCGGCGATCTGTGCGGCGACTTCAGCGGCGAAGTCGTCAGCCTTCTTCTCGATGCCCTCACCCTTGACGTAGTGAACGGCGTCAACGAAGGTGACCTTGCCGCCCAGCTTCTTGGCGGCGTCGGCAATGTAGCCGGCCACGTCGCCCTTATAGAGGTCGGAGCGGACGAATTCCTGCTGCAGCAGGCAGCTCTCCTTGTAGAAAGCGGCCATCTTGCCAGCGGCGATCTTTTCCTTCACAGCGGCGGGCTTGGAAGCCATCTTGGGGTCGTTGTCCATCAGAGCGACCTGCACGGCCAGCTCCTTGTCCACGTCGGCCTGCGGCACCTGAGACTTGTCCCAGTACTTGGGGCTCATAGCAGCGATCTGCATGGCGACGTTCTTGCCGATCTCGGTGGCGTCAATGCCGCCCTCCACGGCCAGATTCACCAGAACGCCGTGGGTGCCGCCCGCGTGAACGTAGGCAACGGAGGTGTTGTCGGCAAAACGGGCGAAGCGGCGGATCTGCATGTTCTCGCCGATGGACATGACCTTCTCCTGCATGATCTCGGTGACGGTCAGGTTGGAATTGGGATATTTGCAGGCCTTGAGGGCGTCCACGTCGGCGGGGTTCTCGGTGGCGACGACGGTAGCCAGATTCTTTACCAGATCCATAAAAGCGTCGGTCTTGGCGGCAAAGTCGGTCTCGGAGTTGACCTCGATGACGACGCCGATGCCGTTTACGACGGCAGCATAGGCAACGCCCTCGGCGGCGACGCGGTCGGCCTTCTTGGCGGCCTTGGCAAGACCCTTCTCACGCAGCCAGTCCACGGCGGCGTCCATATCACCGTCGGTGGCCTGAAGAGCCTTCTTGCAGTCCATCATGCCGACGTTGGTCATTTCACGGAGCTTCTTAACGTCCAGTGCGGTAAAAGCCATTTTCGTATCCTCCTAAGTGCTTATTTATTCAGCGGCGGTCTCGGCGGGCGCTTCGGCAGGAGCCTCGGCGGCGTCCTCACCCTGACGGCCCTCGATGGCGGCGCTCGCCATGGCGGAGGCGATCAGACGGATGGCGCGGATGGCGTCATCGTTGCCGGGAATGACGTAATCGATCTCATCGGGATCGCAGTTGGTGTCCACGATGGCCACGATGGGGATGTTCAGCTTGCGGGCCTCAGCGATGGCGTTGCGCTCCTTGCGGGGGTCAACAATGAACAGCGCGGCGGGCAGCTTCTTCATTTCCTTCACGCCGCCCAGATACTTCTCCAGCTTCTCGATCTCGGCCTGATGCTTGATGACTTCCTTCTTGGGCAGCATGGCGAAGGTGCCGTCCTCTTCCATCTTGCGCAGCTGAGCCAGACGGTCGATACGGGTACGCATGGTGCGGAAGTTGGTCAGCATACCGCCCAGCCAACGGGCGTTGACGTAGTAACCGCCGCAGCGGGTGGCCTCTTCCTTGATGGCATCCTGCGCCTGCTTCTTGGTGCCGACGAACAGCACGTTGCCGCCGTTTGCGGACAGGTCACGGACGAAGGCGTAAGCCTCTTCCAGCTTCTTTACGGTCTTCTGCAGGTCGATGATGTAGATCCCGTTGCGCTCGGTGTAGATGTAGGGCGCCATTTTGGGGTTCCAGCGGCGGGTCTGGTGACCAAAGTGCACACCGGCCTCCAGCAGTTGCTTCATAGATACGACAGCCATTTTACAATTTCTCCTTTTGTTTTTCCTCCACCCCGATCATCCCGGCAGCCCGTCCTTCCGGACACGGGGGCGGCCGATCCCCGGGTGTGTGGTTTTAAAATGTCACGGGTCAAAGCCCATGCTGAGTCATTATATAGGATGGAACGCGTAATTGCAAGCATTATTTCCCAAAAAACGCAAAAAAATTCCGGCGCGGGGAAAAGAATTGCGCCGGGGCTGCGCTATCTTGGCAGCCCCGGCTTTCCTCTCGGCACCCGGCAGTCGTCGGGCTTCGCCTCCACCAGCACGATGTCCGGGCCGATGCGCTTGATGCAGTTCCATGGAATGATAAAATCGTCCCGCCGCCCGAAGCCCCCCGGAAACCGCGCGGGGCATGGGACGACGATGGCGCAGACGTTCCCGCTGGGGATCTCCACCTGCACATCCGTCACAAACCCCAGCCGGCGGCCGTCGCTGACGCAGATGACCTCTTTGCATTGCAGCTGGGTGAATCGCATAGACATAATCCCACCCTCCTCTGGAAAAGCCTATGCACCAGAAAGAAGGAGTATGACTGTTCTACGAAACGCTGACGGATTTGCGCATGGCGCCAATGGCGCCCTTTTCCAGCCGGGAAACCTGCGCCTGGGAGATACCCAGAGCGGAGGCCACCTCCATCTGGGTCTTCCCGTCGTAAAACCGCAGAGAGAGAATCTGCTTTTCCCGGTCGTTCAGGGCACGGAAGGCGTTTTGCAGGGTGATATGCTCCATCCAGCCGTCCTCGGTGTTTTTGGTGTCCCGCACCTGATCCATCACCGTCAGCGGGTCGCCGCCGTCGGAATAGACCGGGTCATACAGACTCGCAGGGGCGCACACTGCATCCAGCGCCCGGCTGACCTCCTCCAGAGGGATTTCCAGCTCCTTGGAAATTTCCTCCAGCGTCGGCTCTCGCCCCAGGCGGGTGATCAGGGCTTCCTTACACTGAAGCACCCGGTAGGCCACATCCCGGATGGAACGGGAGACCCGGATGACACTGTTGTCCCGCAGGTACCGCCGCACCTCTCCCGCGATCATGGGAACGCCGTAGGTGGAAAAGCGCACCTGCTTGTCCGGGTCAAAATTGGAGATGGCCTTGATAAGGCCGATGCACCCCACCTGAAAAAGATCGTCGGGGTTTTCGCCCCGCTTGTCAAAGCGCTGTATGACACTGAGAACCAGCCGCAGATTTCCTTCGATGAGTTTTTCCCGGGCGTCTTCGTCGCCCGCCTGTGCCCGGCGGAGCAGGGCGTCCATTTCCACCTGAGATAAAACGTGAAGTCTCGATGTGTTGACGCCGCATATCTCTACTTTTCCCTGCATGGCAGCCTCCTGTGTGGTGATACTGGGAAATGGAGCTTCCATTCCCGTTCCTCTCCAGTATTCCCCGGAAGCGCCAAATCATTCTTTGGCGGTTTTTCACAAATTTTTCACAGTTGAGAGAAAGCGCCAATGGCTTTCGACAGCATTTTTTTACAGGAAGACAACTTTTCCCCGATGTTTTTCCGGTAACGGCTTCCTTCCGACGGTGACGTAACACGTCCCGTTTTTGGGCGGAGAACGGAATATGCATGGATATATGCAGACTTTTCCACAAGAAAAGCAAAAAAAGAAAAGAGCAAAAAATCCTGTTGATAACTCAGAGTTTTCCACAATCTCCACAGGTTTTTCCACAGGGGTTTTCCACAGGCGGGGCATGCTGTGGATATGCAGTTTTGGTTCACATAAAAAGATCCGACACGCTTCGACGGATTTCCCACTTTTCCGCGGGTCGTGGATTTTACCATGAACATTTTTTTGTGCAAAAATTAGGGCTTGACAATTCTCCGCGCAGGCCCCGGCGTCCGCCCACCGGGGCGGGATGGCCGGGGAGAAGCTTCTTACGCCCGGAACGGCAAAAAATTTTGAAAAAAGGGTTGATTTTATCGCGTCAAGGCGTTATAATGCGTATCTGTATGGAAAACGAACAGAAGGAGGTGGAATCCATGCCCAATATCAAGTCCTCTAAGAAGGATGTCATTTCTTCCAAGATCGCTTACGAGAAGAACAAGGCTGACAAGTCCGAGCTGAAGACCAACCTGAAGAAGTTCGACGCCGCTGTGGTGTCCGGTGACAAGGCTGCCGCCGACGCTGCTTACAAGACCGCCGTCAAGGCCGTCGATCAGGCTGTCAACAAGGGTCTCCTGCACAAGAACAACGCTGCCCGGAAGAAGAGCAGCATGACTCTGAAGCTGAACAAGCTGGCCTGATTTCTCTGAAAATATCTCCTTCCGAGCAGTGCTTGGAGGGAGTTTTTTCATTTTGTAAGGGGAAACTCTGAACGAATCGCCGATCTGTTCAGAACCGCCCGTAATGTGCTATAGATTTTCCCGGGAGGTGTAACCATGGCAAAACTGTCTGACCCCATCACAATGCTCAAGGGCGTGGGGGAGGTGCGGGCAAAGCAGCTTGCCCAGCTGAATATTTTCACCCTCCGGGATCTCATCTGCCATTTCCCCAGAGGGTACGAGGACCGGACGAAGCTGGTTCCCATCGAAAAGCTGGAGCCGGATGTCCCTGCCTGTTTTCGCGCCATGGTGATGAACACTCCCCGCACCAGCCACATCCGCAAGGGGCTGGACCTGACCAAGGTGCAGGTGGCGGATTCCACCGGGCGGCTGAACGTGACGTTTTTCAACAGCCGCTTTGCCGCCCAGCAGCTGGAATATGGCCGGGAGTACATTTTCTACGGCGCGGTGAGCGGGGATTTCATCGGCTACAGCATGACGAACCCCGTGTTCGAGGCGCCGGAGTCCCAGCCCGTGACCACCCGGCGCATTCTGCCCATTTATCCCCTGACCGCGGGACTGACCAACGCGGCGCTGCTCCGGCTGGTGCAGCAGGCGCTGGCGGTGTGCGACCCGCCGGAGGAGATACTGCCCGCCGAGGTGCGGGAGAAATACGGCATTCTGCCTGCCGAGCGGGCATATTTTGCCATCCACGAGCCGAATTCCATGGCGGAGGCGGAGCTGGCGAAAAAGCGGATGATCTTCGAGGAATTCTTCGTATTCTCCGCGGGACTCGCCCTGATGCGCGCCGCCCGGAAGGAAAAGAAGACGGAACCCTATACGGATTTCGACATGGCGCCCTTTTATGACAGCTTGCCCTTTACCCTCACCGGTGCCCAGAGCCGGGCGGTGGGGGAAATTCTGGAGGATTTTCGTCGGGGCATTCCCATGAACCGGCTGGTGCAGGGAGACGTGGGCAGCGGCAAGACCATGGTGGCGGCGGCCGCCGCCTACTGCGCCGCGAGAAATGGCGCTCAGACCGCTTTGATGGCGCCCACGGAGATCCTTGCCGAGCAGCATTTCGCCTCTCTGAGCGCCCTGTTCGTACCTCTGGGGGTATCCGTGGCGCTGCTCACCGGCTCCATGACGGGAAAGCAGAAAAAGGACGTGCGGGAGCGCATCGCCGCCAGGGAAATTCAAGTGGTGATCGGCACCCACGCGTTGCTGTCGGAGTCTACACGGTTTGACAATCTGGGACTGGTCATCACCGACGAACAGCACCGCTTCGGCGTGGGACAGCGCAGCCGTCTTTCCGCCAAGGGGGAGGACCCCCACCTGCTGGTGATGTCGGCGACGCCTATCCCCCGGACGCTGGCGCTGATCCTCTACGGCGATCTGGATGTATCCATTCTGGACGAGCTGCCCCCGGGACGGGAGCCGGTGGACACCTTTCTGGTGGGGGAGAGCTACCGTCCCCGGATCAACGCCTTTATCCGGAAGCAGGTGGCGGGGGGACATCAGTGCTTCGTGGTCTGCCCGGCGGTGGAAGAAAACGAGGAGCTGGGCATCAAGGCCGCCTCCGTCTGGGCGGAGACCTTGCAGCAGACGGTTTTCCCCGACCTGCGCATCGCTCTGCTCCACGGACAGATGAAGGGTGCGGAAAAGGAAGCGGCCATGGCGTCCTTCGCCCGTGGGGAAGCGGATGTCATGGTGGCGACCACGGTCATCGAGGTGGGCGTGGACGTTCCCAACGCCACGCTGATGGTCATTGAGGACGCCGACCGGTTCGGTCTGAGCCAGCTGCACCAGCTCCGCGGCCGGGTAGGCCGGGGCAAGGCAAAAAGCTACTGCATCCTCACCACCCACAGCCGCAATCCGGAGACGCTCCAGCGCCTGAAAGCCCTGTGTAAAACCACCGATGGCTTCAAGATTGCTGAGGAAGACCTGCGTCTGCGGGGCCCCGGAGATTTCTTCGGCTCCCGGCAGTCCGGCCTGCCCGCATTCCGGGTGGCGGACTTAGGCTGCGACCTTGCCGCCATGAAGGACGCTCAGCAGGCATCTGCGGACTGGATCGACGCCTACGGCGCGTCGGACACCCCGGAAGCAAAGGCTCTCAGGCAGCGGATCGGCGACCTGTTCGCCCGCTCCGAGGGTACAATGAACTGAACGAACAAAGCAGGACACACTTTTGTGTCCTGCTTTTTGCTGGATTATTCAGTCTGCGTGACATTGCTTTTTCGCTTTTGCATTTACGCCTGCTTCGCACTGTCCAGGGACTTTCCGAAGACGAAAAACCGCTGATAGAGAAACTCCGTGGAGAAATTCAGCAGCATATTCACAATTGTTACCAGGTATTCGTTCCACGCCAGACTGCCGGCCAGATAATTGCCCAGAAGGGTGGACAGCGGCGTGAAGACCGCATAATAGGCGGCAACCTTTGCCATGGCTACGGGCACGTTGGCGGCGGATTGGAAGGTAAATTTCCGGTTCAGGGTAAAGTTCCAGAGTACGCTCAGGCACAGGGCAATCAGGTAGCAGGGCCAGTATGGGAAATGGGTAAATTCATTCAGCAGGGCGAAGCTTCCCATCTCGATGAGACCGGCGCTGATGGAGAAAAAGGTGAATTTCAGGACACGGACGAATTCTTTCATGAGTACCTCCAAAATCATTCCATATGGTCTTTGCGGCGGAAGCGGAAAAGCTTGCCCATTAACGAATTTTTTCTTGCCTGCTTTACTCCTCGCCGGATGCTAATTTTTGCCGCCGGCACAGCCGGTGGTTAAGTTTGATCAAGCAATTAGGGCAACACCGCATAAATCGGCAAGGAGGCATAGCAGAAGATTTTGTGCCAGATCAAAGTTACAAAGCCGGAGGAATACTGTATGTATTTCCCAGCTTTGTAACTGCGGAGCCGGTGCAAAAGACTCGCTGTGACCCGCAGACGCATTTGTGCGGTGTTGCCTTAATTATACTGTAAAAAGGGAGAAAAGTAAAGGCAATCAGGGGAAATTACAAAAAACCATTTTGAGTATTTTCTGAATCCTATTCATGGGCACAAAAGGCGTTGATACTAAAATCTCCACAGGGGCTGTGGAAAAGTGCGCCTTATGTTCCGGGATGGGGCAGGCTTCGGCCGCATCAACCATCCCAAGTACTGCTGGTGCGAAAAAGGCATC
>ERZ772820.307-NODE-307-length-50283-cov-5.117504_pt1 | contig 50283 bp, 42 predicted proteins | sample MGYA00511377_ERZ772820 | MGnify/ENA primary metagenome ERZ772820 (study PRJEB29015, sample SAMEA2737684) | human gut metagenome | biome: human gut; feature: human-associated habitat; material: faeces | place: China | collected 2012 ... | reverse complement strand
TAGAGTTTTTTAAATACTATTTGACTCCTATACCATAAAAGCGGCAATGCTTCAAGCTGAAAGCACTGCCGCTGTTTATATTACCGTATTATCTGAATACTATTTCACCTGTTTCGTCGTTCATGCTTTCAACGATTGCCAGTGATTCAAGTCTTATTCCCTTGTCACGGATAACCTTTCCTCCCTGCTGGAATCCCTTTTCAATAGCGATTCCGACACCCTCAAGCGTTGCACCGGCTTCATCTATAAGTTCGATCAAACCGTTTATTGCACATCCGTTAGCAAGAAAATCATCAATTACGAGCACATGGTCGTCTGCAGATAAAAACTTCTTGCTTACAATGACATCATATGTCTTCTTATGCGTAAATGACTCTATCTTGGTGCTATACATTTCACCGTCGAGATTAATACTCTGTGACTTCTTGGCAAATACAACCGGAACATCAAACTGCTCTGCCACAATACACGCGATGCCTATTCCGGAAGCCTCTATTGTAAGTATTTTATTAATCGGACGGTCTGCAAAAAGTCTTTTCCACTCTTTACCCATTTCCCTGAACAAGCCTACATCCATCCTGTGATTTAAGAAGCTGTCAACCTTAAGTACATTTCCCGGCTTGACAACACCGTCTTTCCTAATTCTGTCTTCAAGAATTTTCATCAATATTACCTCATCGTTCTTCTCTAAAGTATGATAGGCCCAGATGTGCCGGTGCCTGATTTTCTTTCTTTTTACGCAGGCTTACGAAGAGAAGTACAACGATAGTTACCACATAAGGTATCATCTTGAACAACTCCTGTGAGGCTCTGGTAAGGTTCGGTATATAGAAATAAGCCCAATAGAGTATTCCGAAGAGATAAGCTCCCCAGATTGCATTAACTGATTTCCATGTTGCAAATATTACAAGAGCGACCGCCAGCCATCCGAGTTTTTCTATTGTTCCGTCATTCGCCCACGTTCCCTTAATATAATCCATTACATAATATACTCCGCCAAGTCCGCTGATTCCGGCTCCGATTACAGTTGCGAAGTATTTGTATTTCGTTACGTTAACACCCGCTGCATCAGCAGTAGCAGGATTCTCACCCACAGCTCTTAAGTTAAGTCCCTTGCGGGTTCTCTTAAGAAAGTAATTTACAAGAATTGCCAGAATTATAGCTACATAAACCATAAATCCATATGAGAAAAATATCTGTCCGAATGCTCCGAGGGAACTGAGTCCCGGGATTCTTGCCCTGAAAGTCTCACTTGTGGCAGCAACTGAAATCTGTCCTACACCGCCGGCCATCTTATTCAGCGAACCGCCGAAGAAATTGGCAATACCGGATCCGAATATTGTCAATGTAAGACCTGTAACATTCTGGTTAGCTCTTAATGTAATTGTCAGGAAACTGTATATAAGTCCGGCCAATGCAGATGCCGCAAAGCAGGATACAAGTGCTATTATTACGCACAATGCCTTATTAGGTTCGGCAACATGGCTTTCATACATAAATACACTTGCAAGTGAAGCAATGGCTCCGATGTACATAATACCCGGCACACCAAGATTAAGATTACCGGCTTTCTCTGACATTATCTCTCCGATACATCCAAACATAATAACGGTTCCGAATACAACCGCAGCCTGAATTAATGAAATTACTGAATCCATATCCTATGCCTCCTTTGCAGATTTACGGAAGTTTAACTTATATGTTATAAAGAATTCACATCCGAGTATGAAGAAAAGTATTATTCCTGTTATAATATTTGATGCGTATTCGTTAAGCGCAAACTTTGATGCGATTTCCGATGCACCTCTGTTGAGGAAAATAATAAGCAAAGTTATGGCAACCATGAAAAATGTGTTAAACTTGGCAAGCCAGGCAACAATGATTGCCGTAAAACCGCGGCCACCCGCCGTACTTGTTGAAATCGTGTGGTCAACACCCGCAACTCCGACAAATCCGGCAAGTCCGCATACCGCACCTGATATTATCATAGTACGGATAATTACTTTCTTGACACTTATTCCGGCATATTTGGCGGTATTCTTGGATTCACCGACAACAGCTATTTCATATCCCTGTTTCGTTTTCTTAAGGTATACAAACATTGCAACTGTCGCTATAACCGCAATGATAATATTAAGTGCATATTTCTGTCCGAACCAGGTCGGAAACCATCCTGTCTGTGTCGCCTGATTGATAATTCCGACTGAATTGGAACCAAACGGATTCTCCCATTTGGCAACGCAGAAAGAAGTAATCTGTATCGCAACATAGTTCATCATAAGTGTAAAAAGTGTCTCATTGGTATTCCATACTGCCTTAAATATAGCAGGGATGAGTCCCCATACAGCTCCGAATATAATCGCCGAAACACACATAATAACGAGAAGAAGCCAGTTCGGAAGTCCCGCATCTGCAAGATTGATCATCATAAATGCAGTTGCTACTCCGCCCATGAGCATCTGTCCTTCGGCACCGCAATTCCAGAACTTCATTTTAAATGCCGGTGCAAGCGCAACTCCAAGAAGAAGCAATGTACATATATCCCTGATCGTTACACTGCGGTGAAGCTTCTTTACCGTATCGGTAATTCCTCCGAACGCACCCTGCCACATGGTCTTATATACATCAATAGGATTAAGCTTGGTTACAAAGAAAATAAACAATGCCGATACCGCAAGTGCAAGAATTATTGCCACTACATAAATGGCGATTTTCTTCCATACCGGCATCTTATCACGCTTGGTAATTCTTATAAACGGTTCCCTGACCGCTGCCGCTTTACTCATCCTTCGTATCTCCTTTCCTTATGCTGGTCATCATAAGTCCGACCTCTTCCTTCGTGGTGGTTCTGGCATCAACAATACCACTCATCTTACCACCGCACAAAACAAGTATTCTGTCACAAAGCGCAAGAAGAACATCCAGATCCTCTCCGACATACAAAACAGCAACGCCGTTTTCTTTCTGTTTATTAAGCAGGTTATATATCGAATATGAAGTATTGATATCCAATCCACGAACCGCATAAGCTGTCATAAGAACCGCCGGTGCCGAACTAATCTCACGGCCTACAAGTACCTTCTGTACATTACCGCCGCTCAGCCTGCTTACCGGTGTGTTAATGCTTGGTGTTACCACTCCGAGTTCATCCTTAATAGTCTCCGCTATCTGCTTAGGCTTGGACTTGTTGAGGAAAATAATGCCTTCTTTATTGTAATCACGGAGCATCATATTCTCTATCATACCCATGGAACCTATAAGTCCCATTCCCAGTCTGTCCTCCGGAACAAACGAAAGTGCTATGCCAAGATTCTTGATTGCTTTAGGATTCTTACCAATGAGTTCTATGTCATTACCGGATTCAGGATCACTGAATATTACCGAACCTCTCGCTGTTTTCTGGAGTCCCGCAATCGACTCAAGAAGTTCTTTCTCACCACATCCCGAAATACCTGCTATTCCGAGTATCTCTCCGCCATTGGCAGTAAAAGAAATATTATCAAGTGCAAGTCTGCCCTCTTTGTTGTAACATGAAAGATTCTTAACCTCGAGACGCCTTACCATATTCTCCGGCTCCTTACGGTCAATGTTAAGCTCGACCTTCTTGCCTACCATCATCTCGGTAAGAATCATCTCATTGGCATCCTTCGTGTCAACCGTACCGACATACTCACCTTTTCTTAAAATAGTTACCCTGTCACTGACTGAAAGGACCTCATGGAGCTTATGTGTAATAATTACTATCGCCTTTCCGGCTGCTCTCATATTTCTTATAACGGTAAAAAGTTTCTCCGTCTCCTGTGGTGTGAGTACCGCTGTCGGCTCGTCCAATACAAGAATATCCGCACCTCTGTAAATAACTTTTACAATCTCAAGAGTCTGCTTTTCGGAAACTGACATATTATAGACCTTCTTATCCGGGTCTACATCAAATCCATATTTATCACATATTTCCCTGATTCTGGCTGCAACGGCCTTCTTATTCAGTCTTCCCTTGCCATCCTGGCCGAGGATGACATTCTCCGTTGCCGAAAAAATATCTACCAGCTTAAAATGCTGATGAATCATTCCGATTCCCAGATCGTATGCATCCTTAGGAGAGCGGATTGATTCTTCCTTTCCGTTAATATAAATCTGGCCTGAATCCGGAAAATAAATTCCGGCCAACATATTCATTATTGTGGTCTTACCGCTTCCGTTTTCTCCCAGAAGTGACAAAATCTCACCTTTCTTAATGGTAAGCGATACATTATTATTCGCCACCGTTGACCCGAATGTCTTCGTGACATTCTTCATCTCCACTGCATAATTCGTTTCCAAAGGAGATCCTCCTTACCTGTGATTATGTTACATAAAACAAAACAAGGAAGTCATTAGCAGACTTCCTTGTCATTTTATCACTTATTTGTGATTAGTTCAACTCTGTAATTCCATCAATTCTAAGGCTGAATGAAGGAGCTGCACGGAGTTCTGACTCATGGAAGTATCCATCCCAGATTGCGTTCTTATCGCCTTCATCAGTAGTCTCAAAATTACCTGTAAGATCTACTACACATTCTGTAACAGTCTTGCCGCCTACGGTAAATTTGCTTGTATCAAATACCTTGAGTGTTCCATCCTTGATGGCCTTCTCAACTTCGGCAACCTTATCAGCTGTTCCCTCTGCTGCAGCCGTTCCGAGTTCTGTGATTGCAACTGCATCTTCCTCGAATCCTTTGCACCAGTCTGTAACAACGTCATCACCATTCATGGCTGCTCCGATTGCATATTTATAGTACACTTCCCAGTTATTGGTAGCTGATGTAAGAGCTGCATCAGGAGCAACACTGAGCATATCAATATTGTAACCTACACTGTAAACAGTAGTACCTTTCTTAAATGCTGCTTCACATGCACTTGGAGCACCTGTAGAGTCGGCATGCTGTCCGATGATTACACATCCGTCAGCAATAAGAGCCTCTGCTGCTGTTCCTTCGCCTGTTATATCAAACCAGCTGTTTGTATACTGTACTTCCATTGAAACCTTGTCATATACTGATTTAGCACCAAGATAGAATGCTGTATATCCTGATACAACCTCTGCGTATGGGTAAGCACCTACATAACCAATCTTAACGTTACCGTCTTTATCGAAATTCTTATCTTCAAGCTTATTGTCCTTAACAAGTTCAGCAATCTTCATACCTGCAACAACGCCTGATACATAACGTGCCTGATAAATTGAAGTAAATGCATTCTTGAAATTTGAAAGTCCTGAATTAGCAGCTGTATCACCTGTCATGGCAACAAATGTTACATCCGGATAATCCTTGGCTGCCTGCTGTGTATATGTCTGATGTCCGTAACTGTTGGAGAAAATGATTGAACATCCCTGTCCTACAAGGTCAACACATGCATCATAGCATGAGTTATCTTCCGGAATCGTATATTTCCATTTGATCTGGTCATCTGCAAGACCAAGTTCCTTGGCAGCATCCTTGATACCTTTGATGTGAGCGTATGTATAACCTTCGTTATCGTCACCGATAAGTACTGCTCCGACAATAATGTCTGATTTCTTTTCACCTGCAGCAGATCCGTTTGAACTGCTTGTGCCTTTTGATCCGCATCCTGTTAATGCAAAGATCATTGCGAAAACCAAAACTGCGCTTAAAAGCTTTTTCATTTTCATTTGATTTTGTCCTCCATCTTTTGATATTGCAAATAATACAATACTTTCCCCCATTTGTAAAGTAGGAACATCACATTATTTACAAAATACATTAAAATACCCTTTCTGATTATTTTATATGATTAATAACGCACAAACACCTGCGTCAGTAAATCCGCAGGCGTTTGTCATTATTAACGTTCTTTTCCAAAATATGCTATAAGTATTGCTCCCGGTCCCGAATGAACACCTATGCTCGGATTAATATCATTAATCACAACATTCTTTATTCCGAATTTATCTTTGATTGTCTGTGCAAGAGATGCGGCTTCATCAGGGCAGTTGGCATGTGCAATTGCAATTGTTGTATTAAGCGGCTTCCACTCTTCTGTCATATTACTTTCCATCTGGCTTACAAGTGTAGCGATTGATTTCTTACGTCCGCGTACGCTTCCTGCTGCCTCAAGTTTGCCTTCCGCCGTAACCTTAAGGAGCGGTTTTATATTGATAATGCTGCCTACAATCGCCGTTGTCTTCGATATACGTCCGCCTCTCTGAAGATGGTGAAGATCATCAACCGTGAGTGTCATTGCAACATGAAGCTTATTGTCTTCAAGCCATTTTGACACTTCCTCGATTGACTTGCCCTCTTCTTTAAGTTCAACTGCTTTCATAACCAGAAGTCCTTCTGCGACCGACGCCGCAAGTGTATCAACTGTTATAATCTTGGCATCCGGATATTCCTCCGATAAATTCTGTGCTGTCATAGCTGCCGTATTATAACTTCCGCTGAGTGTTGATGCGAAACTTATGTAAAGCACATCCTTGCCCGCATCAAGTGCTTCACGGAATTTTTCTTCTGTAACTGCCGGGTTTATAGCCTGTGACTGCGGTTCTTCTCCGGCTTTCATCTTATTATAGAAGTCCGCCGGGTCTATCCCCTCTGCGCCCTCATAAGTCACTCCTTGAAGAAGTGTGTACTGCGGTACCTGTAACAAGCCTTTCTCTATAACATATTCCTTAGGTAAATCGCTGTTAGTATCTGTGATAATCTGAAAATCTCTCATTTTTCTGTTCCTCTCTGTCTTATCCTATTGAAAAAGTAAGTTCTGCCACCACTGCAGTCTCACCGTCAACCGTTGCCGTAGCTTTGCCTATTCCGACCGGTCCTTTGCTCTTAATAATTTCACATTCCAGGCGGAGTCTGTCGCCCGGAACTACTTTTCTCTTAAATTTGCATGAATTGATTGCTGCAAAATATGCTGTTTTTCCCTTGTTCTCCGGGAGTGAAAGCACAGCAACCGCACCTGTCTGCGCAAGTGCCTCTACCATCAATACGCCCGGCATTACCGGCTCGTCCGGGAAATGACCGGCAAAAAAAGCCTCGTCATATGTAAGATTCTTATATCCCACTGCTCTGACTCCCGGTGTCAGTTCTTCTATACAGTCAACCAGCAAAAAAGGGTGTCTGTGCGGAAGTATTTCTTTGATTTCCTTAATTCCCATTAACATAAACTTGTCTCCTTACAGCCTGTCCGGTGCGCTCTTAAAAAGAGCTTCCATCTCTGACATGACGTCATTGATTATTTCTGCGCAGCTCTGTCTCTGCTTAATAAGTCCGGCAATTTCTCCGGCCATGACACTTCCGTTCGTGACATCTCCGTCAACCACGGCAGCCCTCAAGGATCCGGCTGTCATTTTCTCAAGTTCCTCTATGGATATTCCACTGCCTTCAAGCTTTAAATATTCCTTGGACATCTTGTTTCTGAGTACACGTACCGGATGTCCCGTACTTCTTCCCGTGACCTCGGAATCAATATCCCTGGCTGCAATTATTCTGTTCTTATAATTGTCATGTACAATTGATTCATCCGCAACAACGAAACGTGTTCCCATCTGTACAGCCTCAGCTCCAAGCATAAATGCGGCTGCTGCTCCTCTGCCATCCGCGATTCCGCCTGCACCGATTACAGGTATCTCAACCGCATCAACCACTTGCGGCAGCAGTGCCATCGTAGTTATGTTTCCGATATGTCCGCCTGATTCACATCCTTCAGCGACCACTGCATCGGCCCCGGCTCTTTCGAGCATCTTCGCCATGGCAACAGAGGCCACAACCGGTATCACCTTAACTCCGGCGTTCTTCCACATCTCCATAAACCGTCCCGGATTACCGGCTCCGGTTGTAACAGCTGCCACATGTTCTTCTGCCGCAAGAGCAGCAACTTCATCAGCATACGGACTCATAAGCATGATATTGATTCCGAAAGGTTTATCCGTTCTTTCCTTGATCTCATGTATCATATTTCTTACAGTCTCCGCCGGGGCTGTAGCCGAACCGATAATTCCGAAACCGCCTGCAGCAGATACGGCCGAAGCAAGATGGCTTTCCGCTACCCATGCCATACCGCCCTGGATTACCGGATGTTCAATTCCCAGCATTTCTGTAATTCTGGTCTTCATCATCTTTCCACCTTTATAAATTCGTATAGATATTTGTACACTTCCTCAAAAATGTACAAACTTCAATGTTATTATACCTAAAAGCAGCCTGTTTAACAATCTTTTATTTTATATTTTCACATTTTTATTTCATAAAATTAATTATTTCTTAACTTATGCTCCATATTTTCATCACATTTTTCCATTATAGTATAAATATCAAATGAAACCGCCGGTGCCGTTGGTGTCGACCGGTTTCGACTAACAATTCCAGTATTGTTACTGTTTATATAAACACTCCCTCCTTTTTTCCCCTCGGTTCTACTCCTCCGAGGGGATTGCTCTATCTTAGGGCTGTTATCATCACACTGGCAACAATTCCCGCCACAGACGATATAAGTGCTCCTGCTAACGTCCACCGCGTCTTACTGACCTTGGCCGCCATAAAATACACACTCATAGTATAAAATACGGTTTCTGTGCAGCTCATAATTATACTGACCATAAACCCGGAAGCGGAATCTGCTCCGTACTGTTTAAAAATGTCCAGGCATAACCCTGTTGCTGCGCTTGATGAAAAAAGCCGCACGATAATTACAGGTACCAGTTCAGATGGCAGGCCCACCGGCTCTGTGATTTTTCCGATCAGGCGTGCCATCAGCTCAAGAAGTCCCGAAGATCGCAGGACACGCACTCCCACCATAAGTCCGATCAACGTCGGCAGAACCGTTACCACTGTTTTAATTCCGTCTTTTGCGCCGTTGATAAAATCCTCATACACCTTATTTTTGTGCAGGACACCGTATCCAACTATGTAAAACACCAGAAGCGGAATGATGAATTCCGACAGATAAAGTAAAATTTTCATATACAAAAAGAAGCACAGAATATTTATAACATTCTATGCCTCCCGTATGTTATTATTTCCTGTGTCTGGAAATTAACCTTCGAATTCTGTTTATTGGATCCTTCTTCTCCTTGGCTTCTTCCTTAAGCCGTTCTTCCTCATGCTGTTCTATATCATATTGTTCATATAATTCGTACTTGCCTTTATTCTTAAGGCCACGCTTCACTCCGCGCTCAATCAGATCATATATTACTGCAAAAAGCGGTACTCCGACCAACATTCCTGCAAATCCGAATAAGCCTCCAAAGAAAATAATTGAGAACAATACCCAGAAACTTGAAAGACCGGTTGTGTTACCGAGAATTTTCGGTCCGAGTATATTTCCGTCAAACTGCTGTATTGCAATAATCATTATAATAAAATATAAGCATTTAACCGGACTAACCATAAAAGCAATAAGCGCACACGGAACCGCTCCAATCCACGGACCGAAAAACGGTATAACATTGGTAACTCCGACAATAACACTTATGAGCATGGCATACGGTATCTTAAATATGGTCGTAACAATAAATGTAATGATACCTATAATTATTGAATCAATAATTTTACCGTTGATGAAACCACTGAACATCTTATCAACATAACAGATTTCTTCCATAATTCTGTCAGCCCATTTTTTCTTAAATACACTGTATATAATCATCTTGCCCTGCGCCGCCAGTTTCTTGCGCTGTGCAAGAATATATACACATGCCACCAGACCTATTAAAAGATTCTTAAGAAATGCCAACACACCTTTAACTCCGACAGTAACTCCGCTTATTACTTTATCGGTAATCATTCCATCACTTGTTCCGTCGCCAAAAAGCTGTGTCACTATCTTCTGCACATTTTTAAGTGTATCATCGCTGAACTGCGTAACCGTATCTTCAAATACAGTGCCTTTGCTGATACCTACAAGCCAGTCCATCACATCGGAATATGCATCCGGAATAGCCTCGACCAATACCTTAATGCTGTCTATAACCTGTGGAATAACTGTGGCAAATATAACATACATAAATGCGAGAAAAATAATAACTGCAAAAAATATGCTTAAATTCTGCGAAAGTTTCTTTGCTCCATTTCTGTTTTTCATATTGGAAAACCATTTGGCTGTCCATTTTTCAAACACGACGCAAATAGGCTTAAGCAGATAAGCGAGAACCGCGCCCACGGTAAACGGCATAAGGCATGACCATATGCTTTTGAAAAATCCGAAAAGCGTATGATCCTTAAAGAACGAAAAATAGAACAAAATACTGCCCGCGACTACAATAAAAAGCATCAGGCCTATCTTCGCATATTCATTCTTCATGGAAAATCTGCGTTTCCCGTTATTCACTGTGGGTTTTTCGGTATTATTATCCATTGTATTCCTCCAAAATAAAAGCTATTTGTTCTTATTTTATTCTATTATTCATCCATTTACAAGCAAAAAAAGACCCCGGAGCCAAATTAACTCCGAGGTCCTTGTGATTTTAATGATTACTCAAAAAGTCTGCTGTATTTTACAAGGTATTCATATCTTGCCTTAGCATTCTCTTCTGCTGCTGCGAACAGCTTCTCAGCTCTTTCCGGATTAGCCTTTGCAAGTCTTGCATAACGAGCCTCATTCATGATGAAGTCTCTGTAGCTTCCTGTAGGAGCCTTAGAATCAAGTGTGAACGGATTCTTTCCTTCATCCTTAAGAGCAGGATTGAATCTGAAGAGGTTCCAGTAACCTGAATCAACTGCTGCCTTCTCAACGTCCTGAGCATGTGCCATACCGGTCTTGATGCTGTGGTTGATACATGGAGCATATGCGATGATAAGTGATGGTCCCGGATATGCCTCAGCCTCTGCAATAGCCTTGATACACTGGTTGCGGTCTGCACCCATAGCGATCTGTGCTACATATACATAACCATAGCTCATTGCGATGCTTGCGATATCCTTCTGCTTAACTTCCTTACCTGCTGCTGCGAATTCTGCAACTGCACCGGTAGGAGTAGCCTTGGATGCCTGTCCACCTGTATTTGAATATACCTCTGTATTGAATACGAAGATATTGATATCTTTCTTGGAAGCGATTACATGGTCAACACCACCGAATCCGATGTCGTATGCCCATCCGTCACCACCGAATACCCACTGTGACTTCTTGGAAAGCATATCCTTGTCATTAAGGATTTCCTTAGCTGCGTCAGAGTTCTCATTTGCAAGTGCTGCAACGAGCTTCTGAGTAGCTGTTCCGTTAGTTGAACCACACATAAATGTGTCGAGGTATTCTTTAGCTGCTGCCTTAACATCATCATTAGATGTTGTCTCAAGTACTTCTTCAACCTTTGCTTTAAGTCTTGTTCTGATAGCCTTCTGAGCAAGCTGCATACCCATACCAAACTCAGCGTTATCCTCGAAGAGTGAGTTGGACCAAGCCGGACCATGTCCCTGCTTGTTAACTGTGTAAGGTGTTGAAGGTGATGAGTTACCCCAGATAGATGAACATCCTGTTGCATTGGCAATGTACATTCTGTCACCGAAAAGCTGGGTGATAAGTTTAGCATAAGGTGTCTCACCACAACCTGCACATGCTCCTGAGAACTCAAGGAGTGGCTGCTTGAACTGGCTTCCCTTAACTGTTGTATCTTTGAATTTCTCGAATACTTCAGGCTTATCAGCAAGTGACTGACCATAATCGTATGCGTTCTGCTGTGTTCTGTCTTCGTCATCAAATCTTACCATTGTAAGAGCTTTTTCCTTAGCAGGACATACATTTACGCAGACCTTACAATCCATACAGTCAAATTCTGAAACTGTCATGGCGAACTTCATTCCAGGCATTCCTGTCATATCAGCCATCTTCATTCCGGCAGGAGCATTAGCTGCCTCAGCCTCTGTAAGAGCAACCGGTCTGATAACTGCATGAGGACATACATATGAACAGAAGTTACACTGGATACATTTAGCAGGATCCCATGAAGGAACTGTTGTTGCAACACCACGTTTCTCAAATGCAGCTGCACCTGAAGGAGTTGAACCATCAACATATTCCTTGAATGCTGATACAGGGAGCTTGTTACCTTCCTGTCCGTTAACTGCATGCTGAATGTTATTAACGAAATCAACTACGTCTTTTCTTGAACCTGTTGCTGTTGATGAAAGATTCTCATCCTTAGCATCCTTCCAGCTTTCAGGAACCTTAACTTCAACTACGTTAGCAAGTCCGGCATCGATAGCGTTATGATTCTTCTTAACGACATCTTCACCTTTCTTCATGTAGCTGGCTGTTGCTGCATCCTTCATATACTTAACTGCATCATCAATAGGAATGATGTTTGCAAGTTTGAAGAAAGCTGCCTGAAGAATTGTATTAATACGAGCACCCATACCTGTCTCGATACCAAGCTTGATACCATCGATTGTATAGAACTTGATGTTGTGCTCTGCGATATATCTCTTAGCCTGTCCCGGAAGATGTTCCTCAAGTCCTGCCATATCCCAATCGCAGTTAAGAAGGAATGTTCCGCCGTCCTTAAGATCCTGAACCATGTTGTACTTACGTACATATGCAGGATTATGACATGCTACGAAATCTGCCTTATTAATAAGGTATGTAGAATGTATCTTTGAGTGACCGAAACGAAGGTGTGAAATTGTAACACCGCCTGACTTCTTGGAGTCATAATCAAAATATGCCTGAGCATACATATCTGTGTGGTCACCGATAATCTTGATAGAGTTCTTGTTAGCACCAACAGTACCGTCCGCACCAAGTCCCCAGAACTTACAGCTTGTAATTCCTTCCGGAGCTGTTACAGGTGAAGGACCTGTAGGAAGTGAAAGATTAGTTACATCATCGTTGATACCGATTGTAAATCTCTTCTTCTCTGTGTTATTGTATACTGCGATAATCTGTGCAGGTGTTGTATCCTTAGAACCAAGTCCGTAACGTCCTGTAAATACCGGAACATCAGCAAACTCTGTATCCTTAAGAGCTGCAACAACATCAAGGTAAAGCGGCTCACCGATTGAACCAGGTTCCTTGGTTCTGTCAAGTACGGAAATCTGCTTAACTGTCTTAGGCATAACAGCAAGAAGATGCTTTGCGCTGAAAGGTCTGTAAAGACGAACCTTGATAACGCCGACTTTCTCGCCTGCCTTAAGGAGATAATCAATTGTCTCATCGATTGTCTCACATACTGAACCCATTGCGATGATAACCTTCTCGGCATCCTCTGCACCATAGTAATTGAAAAGCTTGTAATCTGTTCCGATCTTAGCATTAACCTTATTCATATACTCTTCAACTACTTCAGGAAGTGCATCATAATATGGGTTACATGATTCTCTTGCCTGGAAGAAGATGTCAGGGTTCTGAGCTGAACCTCTCTGACATGGATGCTCAGGGTTAAGAGCATGACGACGGAATGCATTGATTGCATCCATATCAACCATATCTTTAAGATCTTCATAATCCCACATCTCGATCTTCTGAATCTCATGTGATGTACGGAAACCATCGAAGAAGTTAAGGAACGGTACCTTACCCTTGATAGCTGCGCAATGTGCAACAGGAGTTAAGTCCATAACTTCCTGAACACTTGATTCACAGAGCATTGCAAAACCTGTCTGACGGCATGCATATACATCAGAGTGATCGCCAAAAATATTAAGTGCATGTGTAGCTACACAACGTGCTGATACATCTATTACGCAAGGAAGCTGCTCACCGGCTATCTTATACATATTAGGGATCATAAGTAAAAGACCCTGTGATGCTGTAAACGTTGTTGTAAGAGCACCTGCTGAAAGAGAACCGTGAACTGCACCTGCTGCACCGGCTTCTGACTGCATTTCAGTAAGCTGAACCTCCTGGCCGAAAATATTCTTTCTGCCCTGAGTTGCCCATTCATCAGCGCATTCTGCCATTACGGATGATGGGGTGATAGGATAGATGGCTGCAACATCTGAGTACGCATATGAAACGTGTGCTGCTGCATTGTTTCCATCCATGGTTTTCATTTTTCTTGCCATTTTAAAGTTTTCCTCCTAAAACTAATATATTAAACAGTCATATATGAATAGTATCATAGACTGATTCATATCTATATAATTATAATACTAAGTTAAAAATACATCAACCTTTTCTAATGATTTTCTTCCGGTTCGTCTTCTTCCAGTGCCTGAATATCGTATTCTACACGCACCTGTTCCATCCCGGTATGACTATGGAACTCATCCAGTATACGTCCGGCAACCATACATGCATCGCTTTCCTTCGCGTCCACAAGAATCGCCACTATCTGCGAACCCGAATATCTCGTGGCCACATCGCCCACTCTCAAAGATATCCTCACCGAATCTTCAAGCATGCCAAGTGCCTCGTATCTCTCATCCGCACCGTTGATTCCGTTACACGTATCCTCTATTGTGAAAAGAATATACACTATATGCCTCTTGTTGCGCTGCTGGCCTCTCCTTATGAATCGTGCAATATTCTTGAATCCTTCATACTCAACGCAATAAGAACCCTTCAGCGGGCCATGCTCGCTCAACATGCTCCTTATATGGTTAAGATTCTCCTTGCGCATCTCGTTTTCATTGCCGTAAGCAATTTCATTATCGTAAAAATGATACGTATTCTTGCCATGGTTCTTTGCATAGTAGAGTGCCTTGTCTGCCTTATCATAAAGGGATGCCACACCCGTACCGCATGATGGTGCCACTGCAATTCCTATACACGCACGCACTCCGCGGATCCCGTCAGGATATTTGACTTCATCATTCAATGCCCTTATAAGTCTGGATGCGAGATGCTGTATCTTATATGTCTCGTCCAGTCCGGCAAAAAACATAAAAAACTCATCACCGCCAAGCCTGCAGGCTATATCGTTATGACGCACCATTTTCTGAATTGTCTTGGATATGCTGACCAATATCCGGTCTCCGTATGTATGCCCGTATGTATCATTAATGCCTTTAAAATTATCTATGTCCATCATGAATGCGGCACCGCAGGCATTACGCCCGGACAGTATCCTCTCCACGCGCCTGAATGCATACTTACGATTCCAAAGCCCCGTAAGCGAATCCCTTCCTGCCTGTTTCTCAAGATCATGCCTCATGCTTTCCATCTCTATTGACTTGGCTACTCTGCTCATCACAACTTCCGGTTCAAACGGTTTGACAATATAGTCAACGGCGCCCATATTAAGTCCCTTGACCTCCATACTGGTATCATTGTCGGCAGTTATGAATATAACCGGAACTTCCGGTGCAATCCCATCATCACGCATATGTTCAAGCACTTCAAAACCATCCATGTCCGGCATAACTATATCAAGCAGAACCATATCAGGTGCGTTCATGCTCAGATATTCAAGTGCGTCTTCTCCGGTACACACTGCAGCCACCTTATATTCCCTGGAAAGAAACATTTTCAGTGACTTAAGATTCTCTTTGTCATCATCTACTACTAATATTGTCCTCATAAAGCACTCCCGTAAGGATGCATTGTAAACTGTTGCTTTTTTCATTATACAATAATACGATAATTTTTTCCAGCTGTTTTATTTCCTTTTTATTGCAATTCACAGCATTTTTAAATATAATTAAATAAGTAATATTACCGGAGGTTTTATATGCACCGTTTTACATACCGCAGCATTACAATATTCAGCCGCATGGCAGCTGTTATAATGATTGTGCTGTTATCTGCCGGATGCGCACATTCGTCATCACCCAGTGATGGCAGTACGTCCGTATACCGTGATTTTCTTACAATAGATGTATACGACACAAATGCCAATTACGAAGGAATACAGTCCGGCTGGTACGCTTCCATTATCAAAGCCAAGTTCAATATGGAATTAAATATAATTCCGCCATCAATAAACGGTGGCTCAGACAACCTTTTCGAATCACGTTTTGCGGCAGGCAATGTTGGTGACATTATAATCTGTCCCGTCAAATATTTACAGCGTTTGGTCGATAGCGGTCTTATAATAAATATGGACACATACATAGAGGATTCCGCCCTTTACGGCAGATACTCATCTTCTATTGTCTCATTGAACCGCGAGCTGGCATCTGACGGAATTTATGCAATACCGAGTGCTCTTTCATCAGCATCTCCGTACACTCCTTCCGAATCGTATGCCCCTACTTACGGCACATATTTAAGGTGGGATTATTATTCAGAGATGGGATATCCCCAAATCAATACACTTGAAGATCTTCTCCCGATTCTTGCCGATATGCAGGCCGCACACCCATACAGTGACAGCGGTGCTGCGACATATGCATTTTCCCTGTTCAAGGATTGGGATAATAATATGATGAATGCAATTAAGCAGCCCTGCTGTTTCTATGGTTATGACGAATATGGTTTTGTTCTCTCCAAGGCTGACGGCAGTGATTTTCAGAACATCCTTGATGCCGACTCGCTGTATATGAGAGTTCTTCGTTTTTACAATAAGGCATTCCAGATGGGACTTATAGACCCGGATTCACCGACTCAGAATTACTCTGACGTTTCGAACAAATTTGCTGATGGACAGATTCTTTTTTCTCCATGGCCATGGCTTGCGCAGCCCGCATACAATACCAACGATAATCTCAACAGCGGCAGAGGTTATATGTTTGTACCGATTGAAGATGAACTTATATATTCATACGGAAGCCACGTCACCGGAAGCTTTGACACTGCCATAGCCATCGGAGCAGACGCGGCCGATCCTGTCAGAATGGCTAATTTCATCGACTGGCTTTACTCAACTGAGGGCATCATGGCAAGCTGTGCAGACTCTCCGCAGGGAACAGCCGGTATTGAGGGTCTTACATGGCAGATGACTGAGCAGGGTCCTGAGCTGACTGATTTCGGCATCGAAGCTTTCTATTCCAAAGATACGCTTATGCCGGAAGAATATGGCGGCGGTAAATGGCTGGACGGAATATGCAAGCTCAATTACAAACCTGTTTCCAATGCCGAATGCACTCCCGATGGTTATCCGTACTATTTTTCCACATGGGATTCAGTTATTGCCATGAGGCAGTCCGATATAGAAAAAGACTGGGCTTCCCACATTAGTTCCCAGTCCGTAATGGATTACCTGCAGGACAACAATGCACTTATAGTCTCTCCAGGCGTATCATATAAAGCTGCTAAAGAGACTAATGAATTATCAACCATCCGTGTTCAATGTGCCGCTGCCATAAACGAGTATTCATGGAAAATGGTTTTTGCCTCGGACGAGAAAGAATTCAACAGTCTGTATTCGGATTTATTGAACCGGACCACTGCACTGGGATACTCAAAGATTTACGAATATGATTTAACCAATGCCAAGGACGAAGCCGATGCCAAAAACAAGCTGTCGCAGGGCAACTAATAATATATATCACTACTATTGGAGGTAACATATGAAACCAGCAAACTACGACAAAAACAAATCCGATTATCTTCGCACAATCGATGAAGTAATCAGCAAAGGACCCTATAATGATACATGGGAGTCTCTTACCGATATGGAGATACCGCGTTGGTTTACACATGACAAGTTCGGTATTTTCATTCATTGGGGGCTCTACAGCGTTCCTGCATTCAATAATGAATGGTATTCAAGAAATATGTACATTCAGGGTACGCCTGAATATGAGCATCACATAAAGACCTACGGGCCACATAAAGATTTTGGATACAAGGATTTTATTCCGATGTTTACCGCACCTTATTTCGATGCTTCCAAATGGGCTGACCTCTTTAAAGAAGCCGGTGCACGGTATGTAGTACCCGTTGCCGAGCATCATGATGGTTTTCAGATGTATGACAGTGTATTTTCGGAATATACCAGCGTAAACATGGGTCCAAAGCGCGATGTCCTCGGTGAGCTCAAAAAAGAAATCGAAAAGCGCGACATGACTTTCTGTACTTCTACACACCGTGCCGAGCATTTATGGTTCATGGGCAACGGAAAGGATTTTGACAGCGATATCAAGGATCCGATGGAGGTCGGCGATTTCTACTGGCCTTCGCTTCAGGAGCAGCCGGATCATGAGGATATATATGCCAAGCCTTATCCTACGCAGGAATTTCTTGATGACTGGCTCATCCGTACATGTGAGCTCATCGATAAATACCAACCTAAAATCCTGTATTTTGACTGGTGGATACAGCACGAAGGATACAAAGAAACCCTTAAGAAAATAACGGCTTATTATTATAACCGCGGACTTGAATGGGGTTTTGAAACGGCAATCTGCTACAAGCATGATGCTATGGCTTTCGGAAGCGGAATAGTCGATATTGAGCGCGGTAAATTTGCGGACACAAAGCCTTACCACTGGCAGACAGACACCGCCATTGCCAAGAATTCATGGTGCTATACCACATCACTTGACTATAAGACAAGCAATGAAATCATCTGCTATCTAGTCGATGTTGTAAGCAAGAACGGCAATCTTCTTCTGAATGTCGGTCCTAAAGCCGACGGTACCATCCCTGATGAGGACACTGCTATTCTTAAGGATATCGGTGCATGGCTTTCAGTCAACGGAGAAGCCATATATGACAGCAAGCCTTGGAGAGCCTGTGCTGAGGGCCCTACCGCTGAGGTTGAAGGTAAATTCAGCGAAGGAAACGCTTCCGGATACACTAAAGACGATTTCCGTTTTACCGCCGGACACGGCTGTATATACGCTATTGCTTTAAATTACTCCGGCAATGACGACATATGCATACAGAGTCTTGCCTCCGGCAAAAATGCCAACAGCACTTCATTCCAGGGTATTATTAACGATGTTGAGGTACTTGGATGCGACAATATACTTTCTTGGTCGCATGAACACGACGGCCTTCATATAAAGGCATGCGGATATCATACCGGATTCCCGGTTGTATTCAAAATACACACCTACTAAATTATCTTAATTTTACTATAACCACAGCATTTTATCTGTTGACAAAATGCTGTGGTTTTCTTATACTTTTATATATATTGAACAATTTGTATGTTCTTTTTTTATGTATTTTGTACTATGGAGGTATTGAATGGAAACTGTATTCATCGCTGATGACGAACAGATTATACGTGACGGATTGAAACAGATCATCGACTGGGAGTCATTCGGTTTTACGGTTTGCGGAGACGCTGCAAACGGTGAGGAAGCATTGGCCAAGATACTTGAATTAAATCCCAGCCTTGTTCTTATTGATATCAGAATGCCTAAGATGCACGGTATAGATGTCATAGAAGCTGCTCGTGCCAAGGGATTTAACGGCAAAATAATTATTATAAGCGGGTACTCTGATTTCAAATATGCGCAGGCTGCTATAAGGCAGGGTGTAGGGTATTATCTTACCAAGCCGGTTGATGAAGACGAGCTGACTTCCATTATCAATGAGATACATACCAATATAATTGACGAACATAAGACATCCCAGGTGCTTCATCATTACCGCGAGAAAGCCAAGAAAGAGATTCTCGATGAACTTGTTACCGGCAATGCCGACATAGACCTGATCAATACAGAGGAAATGAATTTATGCGCGGATGTTTATAAAGTTGTAATATATGAGCAGTATCTTCGTGATGCAGACTCTATGCCATATCAGTTTTCTGAACTTCTGCGTGTTACCAATAACGGAAGTTTTACTTTTGAACACTTCTGTAAGAATGACAAGAATGTAATTATTCTTAAAGGTACATATGCTTTGGATAAGTTTCAGCGTTTTTTGGATCATTACGATGCAATTCCGCAGAAGGACAGCCCTCTTGATACCCTTTTCCTGGCATTCGGGTGTTCAGTTAACAACCTGTCGGATATCGCCTTATCATATTCACAGGCTGAACGGCTTATCAGCAGACGTTTCTTCTGCAAACCGGGCCAGCACACGGTCGGTTACGATGCCCTGCCTGATTTCGGAGTTCGTGACAAGTCACTTTCCAACGAAATAATGGATGAGTACTGCAGCACCCTCACGAATTATATTCAGGCATTTAACCGTAAGATGCTCGCAGATACCTTGAATAATATAACAGAATATTTATATGATGTTCAGGACGATATTAACGCCGTAAAATTATTCTTAACCGATATGTTTCTTCAGATTAAAGAGAATATCAAACGGCTCTATCCTACAGCTGAGATACCGTTTCCTTCCAACAGTGAGATTATTGATTCTATCGACAAGCAGTTTTATCTCTATGAGATAATGCAATATCTCACATCACAGTTTGAAGTGATTATGTCCTCTATCGGAACATCATCACGTGACAGTATACTGGATGATATTATTTTTTACATAGACCATAATTTTCAGACTAATATCAAGCTTGAAACAATCGCTCCTCTTTTTGGATACAACAGTGCCTATCTTGGAAAGATTTTCAGCAAAAATGTCGGTGAGAATTTTAATAACTATGTAGACCACATAAGAATTGAACATGCCAAGAAGCTTATCTCCGAGAACAAGCTGAAGGTATATGAAATTTCAGAGCAGGTCGGTTATAAGAATGTTGATTATTTCCATAAGAAATTTAAGAAATATGTCGGTGTATCTCCGGCAGAATACCGCAAGCAGTTCTGCTCCGATTCAGAAACCAATTAAAAACACCCCGGTTCTTATCATATGAACCGGGGCATTCTTATGTTATACGTTTATATTATTTATTTTTCTTCTTAGTGCATACTACAATAACTACAACAACGATAACCACAACGCCTGCAACAATACCAACTATTGCGCCAACCGGGAAGTTCGTTCCTTCGTCAGTTGCTGCTGCCGGAGCTGCTGTTGTCTCTGCTGCTGTTGTCTCTGCTGCAGCAGTTGTCTCTTCCACTGTGGTTTCTTCTTCTGTCTGTGCCTGTGTCTCAATCGCTTTAGCTGTGACATTGGAAAGTGTGAATGTTACAGAAACCTTCTGAACACTGTCAACCCCTGCAAACTTAACAAGATGGTTTGTCTGATCCCATATAATATCTGTGTCTGCAACTACCGATCCATCCCATCCGTTAACAGGCTTATTGGTATCAAATGCACCGTTTGCCTTAACTGCAGATGCCGGATTAGTATCTGCTATTGTAAGTTCCTTATCGTCGATTTTGATTGAATTATAAACGATGTCCGCTGTTGCTACAGGTGATTCCGATGCTGTGCCGTCAAGTGTGGCTACATCCTGAATATACATGGCTACAAAACTTGTAATTGCTGTATCCCCGGCAGCCTTGGCATCATCTGAAAGGTTCTTTGCACAGTCAAATTCAACTGTATACTGTCCATCTCCGGTTACTTTAACCGTATCACCTTTCTCTACTGTACCTGCATTTCCAAATGTAAAGAAGCAAAGCGCAACATTCATATCAACTGAATCTGCTGCTTTTACCGGTGTTCCTAATGCAGGTATTGCAAGGCATGCTGCCATAAGTGCTCCTGCTGCGAATGCAGCTGCTCTGCGTAATAAATTTAAACGCTTCATTGATTCTCGTCCTCCGATATATTTTTATTTTCAGCTTTAAGAGCATTCTGTGTTTCCCGCTCAATTTCTTCATTGTACAAATCTTCTTCGGTCTTCTTGGTGGTCGCTCCTCCCGCTTTCTCAATCTCACGGAAGAAGTACATTGCAAATCCACTCACAGTCAATATCATTGTGGCCGGACCTACAAGAATACCTATCAGAAGTGTTATTTTGGTAAATCTGAAGAAGATTATATATTCTATTACAAGAACAACAACAAGAAAAATCGTTCTTCCGAAATACCTCATGGCAATTCTCATGGAGTTTCTAATTGTCTTCAAAAGCTTGTTCTCATATCTGGCAAGCAGAGGGTATGTGTAAATTATTGCGATACCAAACAGAAAAGCCGATAATATACCCAGTATAACAAATCCAATGTATTGTTTACCAAGTGTAAAATCCAGATAAAGCGCTGCAGCAAAAATAATGGTAATCGGTCCGATCACTATTCCCTGTTTGAAATTTGCTTTAAACGCTTTAAAAAAGGCTCTGGCTATATATCCTTCCTTCTCTTCAACCATTTTGAGCGTAATCGTAAATGCCGCAATTGTGGATACACCGATTGTGACAATCGGTAATGAACAGATAAGCCAGAGAAAATTCAGCTTTATCATATCCCACAGCCGTGTCATAAACTTATATATTCCGCCTTCTGTACTAAAAAACTTCATTAATTGCTCCTTTGTCGCAAAAGGGCTGTTCGATATTACGAACAGCCCCGTTTTATTAAAGTCTGTATGCTATGCTATTTAGTTAGTACCTTTTTCAGCAGATCTGACTTCTTCTTCCATATCATGTCTTCTTTTTGCTTCTGTTAAAGACCACTCAACGCACTCTTTGTAACCGTTTCCGTTATCGTATGCGTTAGCATTCTTGATCATGTCATCAACTTCTGCCTTGAATGTAGCATCATCCTTAGCTGTGATTGCTCTCCATGATCCCTTAATGATAGCATCTGTTACCTGCTTCCAAACTACTTTAAGCTCTTTGGACTTAGTTCCTTCAGCGTATCCTGTTGCTACAGCAACTGAGTATGCCGATGAACCGTCTGCAAGCTTTCTGCTGTTGAGATACTGATCTGCTGTGTCACATCCTGTGTGCTCTCTCCAGTCAGCATCAGCTGAATCCTTAACAGCTTCTGTCTGGTTGCTTGCCCAATACTTGTAGTTAAATTTTTCATTGTTATCAGGGTTTGTAGCATTACGAGCCCATGTAAGGTTGTTGATCTGCTGCTGTCCGTCTTTGAACTTAGCACCGGTGTATACTTCAAACTTAGGATCATCTGATTCCATCATAGTTGATGTGTCAGCCTGGCACTTCTTACCAAGTTCTGTGAAGCATGTGAGACCATTGTCGTCATAATACCAGCAAAGTCCTTTTGGACCGTACTCAGAGTTAAGGAATCCTTCAGGTGTGCAGAGATAGTTAAGAATCTGCATACATTTTTCAGGATATTTTGTCTTAGCGCCGATTGTCCAGATACGGTTTCCACCGTTAGGGTTAAGACCGTATACACATGGAGTAGCTTCTTCAGGAACTACCGGATACATACCCTTGCCTGCTGATGTATTAGCTTCTGTGTTATATGCTGCTGATCCTGCGTAGTTAAAGATTGACCAGAATGTTCTTCCTGATTTAACCTTTGCTATTGCATCATCATATTTCTGTGTTCCTGAGTCAGGATCAAGAAGTCCTGCCTGATAAAGTCTGTTGAAATACTGTAACATCTCAAGATATGGTCCGTATGTTCCATCATCTTTTACCATAAGAGGATCATAGAACTCACCTGTCTCATTGTTGTAAAGACCGATAGCGAATTCATCATATCCGTAATAAGCTGTTGCAAGTGACTTCGGATACATTACCATGTTTCCGTCCCAGTCAGGCCAGATTGATACGGCATATGTTTCCTTACCGTTATCATCTGTAGGATGTTTCTCCTTCATCTGTACGAATACATTGAAGAGATCATCAAGGTTCTTGATTTCCGGATATCCAAGTTCTGCATAGTAGTCATATCTGAGATCCCATGAATAGAAGAACTCATCATGGTCTTCTGAGTTAAGTGCTACTGAATGACCGATACCATAAGTAATTCCTTTGTCTCCTGAAATCTTAGCATTGTTGGCAAGTGCTGCCGGCATATGCTCTTTGATATATGATCCGTAATTGGTAAGAAGATCATATGAATTCCAGTCGAGAAGAAGTCCTGCTTTAACTGCTGCAAGATAATTCTCTCCGGAATTACCGAATACTACGATATCACCAAGGTTACCTGACTCCATTCTTGTTGCGAATGTATTGTCTGCCTCTTTGATGATGTTGAGTTCTACATTGAACTCTTCCTTGAGGAGCGCTCCAAACCAGCCTCCCTGTGTTCCCTGAAAGTTAGCTAACTGACTATAGCAGTCAAGTTTTACAAGCTCATCTTTGCCTGTGCCCTTGTCCTTGCCACATGCAACCAATGATGATGCTGCCATAGCAACAGCAAGCAATGCAACGATTACTCGTCTCATTAATTTCATTGTAATTTCCTCCTTTTTAAAATTTTAAAGTTGAATTTTATATCAACCATACCGGCAGCCGCCGGCATGGTGTAATATCATTAGCCCTTAACCGCACCAAGCATGATACCTTCTTCAAAATATCTCTGCATGAACGGATAAACGATAAGTATAGGTATGATTGAAATCATTGATACCGTATACTTGATAACACTTGCAAATGCTGCGTTATCCATAGCACGTCTTACAACCTCACTATCCGGATTATCAATTACTGATTTAAGATCAGATGCAGAATCAAGATAGTTATACAACTTATGCTGTAATGTCTGAAGCTGTGGCTTAGACTGCATAAGCATAAGGGAATCGGTAAATGAGTTCCAGTTACCAACCGCTCCGAAGATTGTGATTGTCGCAAGTATAGGTTTACTTAACGGCCATATAATCTTACGGAAGATGACCGCGTATCCTGCGCCGTCGATAAATGCACTTTCTTCCATCTCGGCAGGTATTGACTCAATGTATGTCTTAACAAGTATAATATTATACGGTGCTACAATAGCAGGGACAATATATGCCATATAGTTATTGGTAAGACCTAACATAGCCATGTTCAAATACCAAGGAATGATACCGGCATTGAAATACATTGTTACAACAAGAAGTCTGTACCATAATTTTCTGTGCCACATTTCCTGCTTGGTTACGAGATATCCTATGATACCTGATGCAAGAACCATGAGTGCTGTTGCAAAGATAGTTCTTGTAATTGTTATAAGGAACGCCTGGCCTATATCTTTAACTTCAATAACGGCCTTGTATGTCTCAAGTGAAAATCCCTGAGGCCAGAATGTTACGGCTTTGGATGTAACTGCTGCAGGTGATGATATTGAGTTAATAAATATGTAGTAAAATGGGAAGATACATATTATAACAAATATACCAAAAAGTAAATATGCAAGTATATTGAATATAACATCGTTAGCAGTGAGTCTGTACATTCTCTTATGCTTCTTGTTATATGCCTTCTCAGCTTTAAGTTCCTGTTTCATTTTCTCTGACATTTTTGCCATATCATATCACCTCCTACATAATACTCTCGCCACGGATCAGCTTAGATATTGCGTTCGCAGAGAACAACAGAATCACACTGACTATGGACTTCGTCATACTTACAACAGTTGAAAGTGGGAACATATCAGGATCACTGAGTCCCAGCTTGTATACGTAGAGGTCAAGTACGTTGATCAAATCTGCATTATTAGCATTGTAGAATACAAGGTACTGATCCATACCGTTGGTAAGGATGTTGGCAATTGACATAAGTAACAATACACAATATGTAGGCATAAGTCCCGGAACCGTAACATGTAACATCTTCTGAGCTCTTCCGGCACCATCGACTGTAGCAGCCTCATAAAGTTCAAGCGGAATACCGGAAATACCTGCTACATAAATAATAGCACTCCAGCCTACACCTTTCCACATTCCCCAGGCTAACATCTTAAACCATGTTCCTGACGGGTTACCAAGGAAATCTACCTTGGTTCCGAAAAGGCTGTTGATAAATCCGTCTGTTGAGAAGATAGCAAATGCAAGTGCAAATACGATAACCCAGCTGACGAAGTTAGGAATTGTTGTAAAAATCTGTACTGTCTTACGGAACCACTTAGTCTTAATTTCGTTAAGCATGATTGCGAAAAACATCGGTACCCAGCTTGTAGCAATACCAAGGCCACTCATTACAAGTGTATTTCTGAGAACCTTAAGTACATCGCTTCGAGTCTGCGGGTCATTAACAAGTCTTGCAAACCATTTAAGGCCTACAAACTGATCTGCCGTAAGAGGCTTACCTGATGTATAATCAAAGAATGCGTATCTCCAACCATATAATGGAAGATATGAAAATGCAAATGTAAGCACGATAAACGGTAACATACAAAGGAATAATTTGTATTTGGTAGGCATTTCAAACTTCATAGCCTTATCAGGCTTCGGAAGAAGTATCATCGTCATAATTGTTCCGATGAATACAATTACCGCTATTGCGAAAAATACCCACATAGCTGCTGGAATAGCCGGCGAAAACGGATTAGATGTAGTGTCCGTCTCTATCTTGCCTACAGTGTCCATAAGCATATTATAAGGTATATGCATAAGAAGCATTCCTGCTCCAAGGGCAACCGATCCTCCTAAAGTGAAGAAATTACCTTTCACCTTCATTTTAAGATTACCTAATGACATACAACCGCCGGCGCACATAAGGAGTATTCCCACAAGTGCAACGATTGAGAAAACCATTATATATTGGAATGGTGCATATGATCCGATAATTCTTACATCAAAACCACTAAGGTTATTAATAAGACCACTCCACGAAACAGCACTTGTGAACAATGACAAATTACGGTTGACACGTTCACAAACTCTGGATGGGTTCATAGCAGGCAGAAACATCATGACAGCTGCTGCAAGAACACCAAGTCGCACGAGCCAGTAGGCTTTGTCAGCGACTAATTCACTTTTGGACTTCTGTTCGTTCATCCTTTACCTCCACTTAACACCGTGTTAATCATTCACGGTATTTTATTTATCCTAATTATAGATTATTTTTTTAATAAGCACTACTATAAATACTGTACATAAATTACAGTAATTTTTAGAAATATTTAATAGAATTATCACCGTATTTTTAGATGAATTACACAATCGGCCCACATATGGCTGTCACCGTCAGATAAATTGTAACATAAAAGGACGGGGCAAAAGTCCCGTCCTTTATGTAATCTGTTTTTATAAAACCTAACCTGGATTAGTTAGCTTTTTTCTTCTTGGATGTAGCTACTACTACGATAACTACCACTACAACTACAACAGCTGCAACAATACCGATGATTGCAGGTGTAGGAAGTCCGTTTGATGAAGAAGAATCAGCCTTTGCATCAGCCTTTGTAGCTGTGTCAGCGGCTGCCGTTGTCTCTTCTGCTGTTGTCGCTTCTACAGCCTTGTCATAATTGAATCCTGCTACTGTGAAAGTAATTGTGATCTTATCAACTGTTCCCGGCCATACATCTTCTCCGCCGAGTGCTGCATTAGCATCTGTACATACATCCTTGTTCCAGATATTAACACCAAGAATGCTGATATATGATCCCTTGGCAATAGCATCAGGATCACATTTTCCTTCAGGATATGTAAATGAAAGGTTGTCATTAACTGTAATCTTAACATCTGTAAACTTAACAGGTCCGCCTTCTGAAGCATCAGCTGAAGCAGGGATGTTAGTTGAAACGCCGATAAGGTTGAAGTTAGTAGGATCAGTTGTCTTTCCGTCTACTGTCTTAACAAAATTAGGTTTATCAAGTGTAACAGTATAGGTTCCGTTTCCTTCAAGCTTAACGTCTGTGAATGTACCGTCATTAACTGATGCAGTTTCACCCTCTACGTTAGAAAGCTTGTCGGCATTCTCATAGCCGATTGCAGCACCATATTTCTCATCTGCCCATGTATTTCTGAATACCCATGAGCCACCTGTCTGAACATACATCTGTGCAACATAATCCTTACCTGCTGGATCGAATTCTCCAGGTGTAGGAACCGTAGCCTTCTCATCAGCTGCAAATGCTGAAATTGCAAGTGAAGAAACTGTCATTACGCCAACAAGAACTGCTGCTAATAATTTTCTAAGTTTCATTGTCATCCTCCTATTGTAACTTCTGTTACATATAATTTTATTTCGTAGTAAAATACTACTGTGTCATTATATAATTTTCATCGTGTATATTCAATGACATTATTAGAGATAAAATACAGAAAATATTAGATTTCCTGTACATATTTTATTACAAAAAAGCCTGCCGGACTATCGTCCGACAGGCTTAAATACGTCTGTTTATCTAATTAATCAAGTGTGTATGGGAGAAGTGCAATGTGTCTTGCTCTCTTAACTGCAACAGTAAGAGCTCTCTGATGCTTTGCACATGTTCCGGTAATTCTTCTAGGAAGGATCTTACCTCTCTCTGATACATATCTCTTTAATTTATTAACATCCTTGTAGTCGATTACGTTATTAGCGCTATCGCTGCAGAATACACAAACTTTTTTTCTTCTGCGGCCCATTCTCTTCTTCATTGGAGAATCGCCCTTAGCTTCTCTTGGATTAGACATTTGTCATGACCTCCTTATAAAAATCTCTAGAACGGCAGGCCTTCATCTTCCACGCCGTCAGGGATGTTCATAAAACCATCTCCGGCTGCGCTCGGTTCAGGTCTCGCTGCCGGTGTATAACCACCGTTATTCTCGGAAGCTGACTTGCTCTCTGCAAATTCCTGCTCCTCTACAACGATATCTGTTGTATAAACCTTATTGCCGTCCTTATTGGTGTAACTTCCGGTCTGTATTCTTCCTGTGATGGCAATCTTAGTACCCTGTTTAAGGTACTTCTCTGCGAACTCCGCATTTCTGTCAAATGCCACACATGATATAAAATCAGCCGTCTGTTCATTGTCTCTCTTGAATCTTCTGTCAACTGCCAGTGTATATCTGGCTATTGTTGTGGATCTTTCTCCTGTTCCGTAACGAACATCCGGATCCCTTGTTAATCTTCCCATTAAGATAACTTTGTTCATATATGCCTCCATTTCCGACGATATCCTTATACCGTCCGTGCATGCCGAAGGTTGAAAATCTATGGGGACTGCCGTCAGGCGATTATTCTTCTACCTTAACGCATAAGTATCTAAGGACATTGTCCATGATACGCATCTGTGACTCGATCTCAGCGATTGCTGTAGTCTCTGCCTCAAATTTGATGAAATAATAGAAACCGTCATTCATCTTCTGAATCTCGTAAGCTAATCTCTTCTTACCCCATTCATCAACGCCTGAGATTGTTCCTCCGAAACGTGTGATAAGGTCTTTAGCTTTCTCAATGACAGCTGCTCTTGCGTCGTCCTCGATAACTGCGTTAACAACGACTACTAATTCATACTTGTTCATGCTGTTGCACCTCCTTTTGGTCTTGTGGCCCCCTGTCAGGCAGGGAGCAAGGAATATATCTAATATATCACGAAAATATATGATACCATACCTTACTTATCTTGGCAAGCTTTTTTTATTATGCCGGCTGCGCCGCTTCGCACTGAGCGGGTGTTCTTCTCAACAAGTCTGCGCGGAACCATTATCTGATGTCCGCATCCCATGCATTTAAGTCTGAAATCAGCTCCGGTTCTGAGTATTTCCCATTCACTGCTTCCGCACGGATGTGACTTCTTCATTTTGATGATGTCACCAAGGTTAAATTCCACGGTTCGTCACTTTCCCTTCATAATAACTGTCATGCCTGCAAAAAAATAAATCTCACAAACATATGTCATGAGATTTATCAGAGGCGAGTACCAGATTTGAACTGGTGATCAGGGTGTTGCAGACCCACGCCTTACCACTTGGCTAACTCGCCATCTTACGGTTTGTACCGAAAGCTTTTACATTATATCAACTAAGTTCCTGCAAGTCAATACCTGTTTTTAAATTATTTCAAAAAATTCCGATAAGGATATTCAGTATAATATTCCTGTCATACATAAATGTAAGAAAAGCATTCTCATCTATCTGTCTGAACGCTTCCGATGCGAAAGATGTATTGCCAAGAAATGTTATTATCACAAATCCAAGCCACACAAAGATCACTCCCATGGCAAGTCCTATGATTCCACCGCTTATCCTGTTAATCTGTTTCAAAACCGGAAGCCTGCTTACCACATTAAGAAGTATTCCTATTATAAATACAATTATGCTCACAATTATATAACATGCCACATATACCGCAGCTTTAAAAATTATATCAGCAATTCTTGCGGTTATGTATGAATTATATGCATCGGCGCCCTGCGAAACAAGTTCTCCGGCCTTATCGGCAATGTTCTGCTTAAGCGATTTCGGGAGCGGGAGTTTATCAACATCCATAAGTCCGCTGCCGTCAAGAAGCATATCATGCTCCTCAAGGTATTTATATGTATTATCATACACCTTAGTATCCCATGATGTATGCTCCGCAAGATACCCTGCTATATGCGGCGACGCAAAAACCGTGACTGCAGTCACCACCACTACCGCTGCCACAGAAAATACCATCTTAATAAGTCCTTTGCGGACACCTATCAATATATTTATAAGCATAATTGCTATTACACATATTAAAGTCCAATTCATATCAGCCTCCGTGTTTTAATACGATCTGCTGCATGCGTCCGCTGCTGTGATACAAGAAGCCTGTATTCCCATCCAAAGGAATCAGATCTATTATATCGTCTTCAAAATCGTATTGGAAAATTTCCCTGCCTTTCATATTGACTATACTGCACTTGTCGGTGCCATACATGACAAGTGTGCTTTCTCCGAAAGCAAAATTATTATAATCGTCGGAAACCTCACGCGTCATCACCGTATTACCCGATGTATCATACACATCCACCGTCGTACCGTTGTCTGTAGAATGGCATACGCCGACATAACTTCCCGAATAGAAAATTTTACGTATTCTGTAATCTATGTCAATATCTTTAAGCTGTTTAGGATATTCATTTATCCTGAAGAAACTGATTATGTTCTCTCCGAATGCTGCCACAGTATCCGAATTTATGAATTCAACCTTGGATACCAGCTGGTTCCCGTATGTGTCATATCCTCCCACTATACGTTCAACCTCATTCTGACCCACTTCGTCGAAATTATAGAACACAACACTTGTCGCAAGCTCCTGTCCCTTAACTGCAGTATAAGCGACAACAAGTTTGCTTCCGTCATCGGAAACCGACATGCTCACAGGGACACCGTCCCCTTCAACAGTTGTCTTGATATTATATATTTTGCTTCCATCCTGATTATACATATTAATATTGGAAGCCGTTCCGTCAGTCAGTATAGCCGCAACAAGTCCCTGGGATGAAACATTTATCTGTGAGATGGGAAGTGCCGTATTAACTGCTGCCACATAACCATCCTTGTTAAAAAGATAAATTTCGCTTCCACCGGCGTCTGCAATCGCAAGATAATTACCGCATACATCAGTAAGCGGATTATTGATCTCATATGTCCTGTCCCATCTGCGTGTTCCGTCATAACTGTAAAGCGATATTCCGTCGCGGCTGTAGCGCACAAAGCCACCGCCGAAATTCAAATATCTTGTGTAACCGCTGTCGTTGATATCCGCAGACGCTTTGACGGTATACGAGCCATAATTCATGTTATATTTGATAATACTGATTATAATAATTACAAGCACGCACAGAATCCCTGCGCCCATTATAGCCACTCGTATTCTCGCCCTGTGCTGTTTTATTCTTCGTCCGTAATCGTCATGACCGCTGTCATCATAATCAACTTCAGCCGTCTCTTTGTCTTTTCTGTACTGTCTGATATCCGCCACGATGCATACTCCTTACCCTGGTTTAATTCGGAATCTTTATGGTGCTTCCCGGTAAAAGTTCACTGCTTGTAGTGAGGCCATTAAAATCAAGTATCTTCTTAACTCCGTCAGATGACTGCGTTCCATAGAACTTCTCGCAGATTTTGTAATATGTATCGCCCTGCTGTATCGTATAATTCTGATAAGCAGCCTCAGTCTGTGCCGGCTTAGTCTGCTCCTGTTTCTTAGTAGTCTCTTCCTGCTTCTTAGTGGTCTCTTCCTTCTTCTTGGTCTCTTCCTGCTTCTTAGTGGTCTCTTCCTTCTTCTTAGTCTCTTCCTGTTTCTTAGTCTCTTCTGCCTGGGTAGTCACATCTGCCGGAACAGTTTCAACCGGAACGGTCTCTTCTTCGGTCGTAACCACGCCAGCATTAGCCTGCTGGCCGTTCTTGTCGTTCTTATTATTTCCGTCGTAATTATTAATGCTGTTGACACCGATAATGAGTACAACGATTATCAGAAGCATGCTGAGGCAGTACACCAGTGTAAGATGCTTCTTCACGCTTCTGCTTACCGGGTTCTTACGTTCCTTGATTAGTTCCCTGTACCTGCCGTCTTCTTTCCCGCTCTTCTCGGACACGCCTGTCTCATTGCGATGTTCAGTCATATAAGTCTGCATTTTCTCATTGCGCTCATAATATACCACATAACCCGGCAGCTCTGTGAGGCCTTTCTCGCTCTTTTCATAAAAAGCCTCATCCCTTGAGGACGGATTAACCATAAAAAATATGTCATTACCGTCCGCAAAATTATCCGAGTCGGTTTTATTGATCATATACATGTTATCTGATGTTATCTTATTGGATACTAAATACCATCCTACTATCGAAAGTCCGTCGAAGTATCCGGCAACAGTACCGTTGACAACCGGCCAGGTCTCTTCCGTAAAAATAATTCCATCAGTCGAAACAGCCGCATTCGTTACTGCTGCCGCTCCCTTTACAAATATATATGTAATATCTTCTATAATCTTAACTTCTCCGAGAAGAACACCGATTAATCCGGTCTCATCTTCATCGACAATCTGTTCCCGGATAAAAGAATACGCATAATCCTCAATATAAACCCTGCGGCCGTCAGGTTCCGTTCCTATCTGCTTAATATTCTTAGGCAGCTTTGAAAGACCCTTCTTGTCGTCATATATAATCTCCATGAAAAAGTTACCTCCTAAATCTATATGAAATACAGTTAATTCAATCGTACCATACCATTTAAATTGATTTTATCATTTTCTGTCGGTAAAATCATCTATTTTTTGCTTTTTTTATTTATAAAGTGACTTTATGTGCATTATGTGCTATTCAGGTGTCACAATTAGTCGGATAAAAAAAGCATAATAAGCCCATGTTCTGCGTAGACTGTATTAGTGTTCAAATCTTTTTTGCCAAAAAACTGAAAGGATTGCGCTTAAATGTTACAAACAGGAACCAATTATAAGATTTCACAGGAGAAAAGAAGAAAATACCCGCCAAACATTGCTTATTACGATGCATCCGCCAGACAATCCGCTTACGAGCTGAAGGAAGGCCTAGTCAAATTGTTCCGGTCACACCATATACAATCACGCGAGCTGGTCATAATGTGCATCGGAAGTGACCGCTCAACAGGGGACAGCCTTGGTCCGTTAATCGGATACAAATTAGAGAAATTCCACATTCCCGGAATCAGTGTCCGCGGCACATTAAGTGAACCCGTGCACGCAGCTAATCTTGCCGAAAATCTGGAACTTATTAATTCATCCTACCGTCATCCGTTCGTCCTGGCAGTTGATGCATCGCTCGGCACACATGAGCACATCGGTTATGTAACCCTATCCGAGGGGCCGCTCCGTCCGGGGCTCGGTGTCAAAAAAGAACTTCCGGATGTAGGCGACATACACATAACGGGAATTGTTAATTTTTCCGGAATGATGGAAAGCCTGCTTCTGCAGACAACAAGGCTGTCCATGGTAATGCAGCTCGCCGATGTAATAAGCAAGGCCATTCTGTACGGCATTACAGAATATTATGAAATGTGATACAATATTAAAGCTCCCGTCCAAATATTTCAGACGGAAGCTTTAATTTATTTCTTATTATATTCGTTAACCGCTTCGGATACGGTGGATGCCTTTCCTGTCTCCATAATAGCTATAAGTTCGTCTATCTTAACCGTGTCTGTAAATTCCTTGCCGAGGTATGCCTCGTAATCCGTTGAAATCTTAAGTCCGAGCTGTCTTACCTGTTCATCAAGTTCAGCGTGAAGCTTAACTGCTGCGTTATAATCTTCCTCTATGCCGTTAATTCTCGGCATTTCCCTGTTCTCTATCTCAGAAGCAATCTCCGCGCTGGCATTATTGTCGAAATTCTTCAGTGCTTCTTCCTTATCAGCAGTTATCTTGGCAATATCTTCCTCTATATCACGTATCTGTGCATCGTAATCTTCAAGACCGTACATATCCTCATTCTTATCCTTGGTAATTGACCTGGCTATATTGGATATCTGTTTCTTATTGCTGTTAATGCGGTCTCTCAATGCCCTTACGGCACGAAGCTCATCTTCGTGTTTGTGTTTGGTTCTGTCGCCGATTATCTTGTATACAAAAAATACAATGACAATGACAACAAAGTAGGTAATCGCAAATGCAGGTATCGTATATCTTTCCGGAAGTTTCTCAAGCGGAAGCGCAATATATATTGCCGCCGGCATAAGCAGGAACATCAGTACTATCATCATGGCACAGATGAATACTTCCGCTGCGCCCTTGGTATAATACAGGGTAAAATAAAATCCGCTTCCGCAGAACCCCGGCAGTCTGTTTTCCTTAAGTGCTGCCCTGATATTCTTCTTAAGCTCAGAATTCTGTTTTACAAGGTCTGCCGTCTCTTCTGCTATACGTCCTTTAACGCCTTTATCCTTAGCTTTTCCGCGTCTGTTCTGGATTCTCTTGAGTTTATCTTTATCTTTGGATATCTCTTCATCAAACTTATCCTGAACCTCACTACGGCGTTTCTTAACCGTGCTGTCAATATTATCCTTAAGATTCTTCTTGTTAAGTAAAAGATCCTTCTCAAGGCGTTTCTCATCAGACGCACATCCGGCACTGTTCTGAACCGCCTCGTTATAGCTGCTGACCATGTCACGGAACTGCTTTAATGCGTTCAGATCTCCTGACATAATGTTAGTATTATCTTCCAAACTTCTTATCCTCCTTGTAGAGCACACGATATATAAACGAATATAATAATTATAGTCTATTTATAATAAGTCTACAAGAGTTTTTTATACTTCAAGTTTCAGATCCCCGTCCTTAATCCAGCCGGCTTTTCTCATTCCTGTACAGATAATCCATGTAAGCAGTGCCGGAAGCACAAAATGCATCAACGCTATTTCTCCGACAGCCACAAGCGGTTTCATTCCTTCCGATACCATTACTCCGTATGCGGAGAACTGACCGACAAGTCCGGATGTTCCCATACCGGAACCCACCGGATTACTGTGCATTTTAAACACCATCGTCGAGAGCGGTGCAAGGATTACGCTTGAGAGTATCGGCGGAAGCCAGACTATAGGTTTCTTCACAATGTTCGGCATCTGTAACATGGATGTTCCGATTCCCTGTGATATCAATCCTCCCATCTTATTCTCTCTGTAACTCATAACCGCAAATCCGACCATCTGACAGCAGCATCCTATTGTAGCCGCGCCGGCAGCCAGCCCGTCAAGGCCGAGAACCACTCCGATTGCCGCTGAACTTATAGGAAGAGTAAGGAAAATTCCCATGAGTGCGGATACAATTATTCCGCCAATAAACGGATGTGCTTCAACATTAATGGTTATAAGTGTTCCAAGCCAGCCTGTAAACGTATTGATATACGGACCTGTTATGAATGCAATAACAGCTCCGACAGCTATTGTTGCAAGTGGTGTAACTATGATATCAACCGGTGTCTTTCCGGAGATAAGGTGTCCTACTTCAATTGCTGCATAAGCGGCAATAAACGCACTGAGCGGATTACCCGGTGTTCCGAGATTGATTGCTGCCGTAAGCACTGTTTGCGCATCTCCCGCTGCAAATGCCATCGGGAATGCTCCTATCATACCCGCTACAGCTGCCGATACAGTAACAATCGGGCCTTCTTTGTATTTGCCTGCGACTCCGGCTCCGATTCCGGCTCCCATAAGGCTCTTGGCAATATTGCTGGCATATATCATATACATGCCAACAGCTCCCGGAACAAACTTCGCTATCTGTCCTACAATCGTTCCGATGATCAATGTTGAAAACAGTCCCAGCGCCATTCCGCTGAATCCGTCTATAAATACCCTGTGTAAGTATTTTTTAATTCCTTTCATGATAAAATTCCTTTCACTGTATGCTATGTCTTGTCAGCTGTCTTGTCAGCTAATGGCAAGTTTAACACACCTTTAATCTGAAATCAAGTACCCTTTCTGTCTTAAAATTTTTTCAATCCTGTCAAGCGTCTTTTCACTATCTGCTTCTACCGTATGGTAATGTACTCCATCGGTCAGGTATTTAAGCGGTCTGGCATTTCCCATAATGCGGTCCATGAATTCATCGACATCATGTCTGGTTGACAACTGCAGATCGACGGTAATCGTGCCGTAAACATCATGCTCTATTATGACATCAAGCAGCTGTCCGCCGTTATCCACTATGCTGTTCAGTTCGTCGCGCATCTGCTCATCAGTATGTTTTACCATAAAAATCCGTCTGCACATGGCTTCATGTGGTTCAAAAAACATGTAGCCCTTATTGGTGGAAATTATATTCTTATCGATGGCGCGCAACAATGCGATATCCTGCACAATAACCTGGCGGCTGACCTTAAGTCTGGCTGCAAGTGCCGTACCTGAAAGAGGCTCATCACTGTTTTTGAGAATGTCTATAATTCTCTCTCTTCGCTCTCTGCCTTCCATTGTTTAAATCTCCTTAGTTGATTTTATTCACAAAATAGTATAAACTACAGATAATTTATTTTCAACAATAATTCCGGGAGGACTTATAAATATGTTTAGAATGTGGTGTAAAATATTCAAGGACAACAGGATGTTGCGCGATACGGTCATTGAAGACGATTCTTCCGACAAAAGCCGCACCGCCAAAGTTCTGTCCGCGCTCGATACCGCCTGTCACGAATTTGACCTCGCTGTTCCGATGTGGTTAGACTCAACGATTGACTCTTTCAGGCGTCATGACAAAGCGCGTTTCTATCAGGATAATTTTATTGAACAGACAGACTTTGATTTTCTTGAAATTCATGTCATCGAAGAAGATTAGAAAAGGCCGTGGACAATTAAAGTCCACAGCCTTTTATTCTTTAAAATATTATACTATTTATCAAGTCTTGCCATGATGGCTTCTCTTTCCTTCTCATAACCCGGCTTGCCAAGAAGTGCAAACATGTTCTTCTTATAGCTCTCAACGCCCGGCTGGTTGAACGGATTGACTCCGAGAATATATCCGCTGACACCGCATGCAAACTCATAGAAATAGAAGAGTTCACCGAGGTAGAATTCATTCTGCTCAGGAATATTGACCATGAGGTTCGGAACATTACCGTCGGTATGTGCTACAACAACACCGTTCATTGCACACTTGTTGGCGAAATCAATTGACTTGCCCGCAAGATAATTAAGTCCGTCAAGGTCGTTCTCCTCAAGTCCGATATAAAGCTCGCATTTAGGTTTCTCAACATTCATAACTGTCTCAAACATAAGTCTTGAGCCTTCCTGAATGAACTGTCCCATTGAGTGAAGGTCTGTTGTATAATCACATGCAGTTGGGAAGATACCCTTGTTGTCCTTGCCTTCGCTCTCTCCGAAGAGCTGTTTCCACCACTCTGATACATAGTGGAGGCTCGGCTCATAGTTAGCTGCTATTTCAATTGATTTACCCTGTCTGTGAAGGATGTTACGTACTGCTGCGTATTTCATTGCATCATTGTCTTCAAAGCTGCTTTCGAGCGCAAGCTTACGTCCTTCGGCTGCACCCTGCATAAGTTTATCTATATCGGCGCCGCTTACTGCGATAGGAAGAAGTCCTACTGCCGTAAGTACCGAATATCTTCCGCCTACATCATCCGGTACAACAAATGTCTCATATCCTTCAGCATCGGAAAGATTCTTAAGTGCTCCCTTAGCTTTGTCCGTAGTAGCATAAATTCTCTTCGCTGCCTCATCTTTACCGTATTTCTTCTCAAGCATCTCCTTGAAAATTCTGAATGCGATAGCCGGCTCTGTTGTAGTTCCGGACTTGGAAATTATGTTAACAGAGAAATCTCTGTCTCCGACTACATCTATAAGACCTGCAATATATGTGCTGCTGATATTGTTACCTACATAATATATTTCAGGGGTCTTTCTCTCGCCCTTGGTAATGTTATTGTAGAAACCATGTCTGAGGAATTCTATTGCCGCTCTGGCTCCGAGATATGAGCCACCGATACCGATAACAATAAGTACATCGGAATCTGACTGTATCTTGGCTGCCGATGCTTTGATACGAGCAAACTCTTCCTTATCATAATTAACCGGAAGATCAATCCATCCGAGGAAATCATTACCCGCTCCGGTCCTGCCAACAAGTACATCTTTAGCTGCAATTGTCTCCGCTTTGATATTATCTATATCAGCTGCCGAAACGAACTGTGCTGCTTTTGAATAATCGAAAGTTATTTTTGCCATAATTCATATCTCCTTCTTTTGTCTGGTATCCAAATCGTATCTATTATAGTAGATTCGCGGCCATTAATCAACCTAAATATTCTTTCAAAATTTCGTCAATTAACTTTTTTTCTTCTTCCGTGAACGTCACTTGTGTATTTTCATGAAATTTTACACGCTCGCCCATATCATCAGGCCCTTTTCGTACCGGGATGTCAGCTTTTCTGATTGGTGCCGCTTCGCGGACAGTCTCGGCTGTCGCTGCCGAAAACCTGTTTTCAAAAAAATCCACCAGATCCATCGTTATCCGGCGCCTCTTGCCGGCAACGTCTATAAGATGCCTGCTGCCCGTCACCACGTACATCGCAAGAAATCCGACCAGAAGATATTCCAGTGCATGACTCTTGTCCAAAAGCGCACCGCATGCTCCGAATATCACGCATAATCCCGCCGCACACATTGACGCTTTCTCATAACTGTGTATTCTTATCCCGTGACATCTGTATTTGTCGAGATATTTTCCGGCGAAAGCCTCCGTATTATTTATCTCACGCCCGGTACGCATATAATTTTCATATTTGAGTTTCATCTGTTTAAAAAACGCAAAACCCGTATGATCTATTTCCTCGGATTCCCTCAACAATTCATTCACGCTCTGTCTGAGTATGCTGTTTATCATAAGTCCTGCCAGAAAAGCTCCGGCTGCCAATATAAAAAAATACATAAAAACCTCCCTGCATCAATATACTTTATGATTAATCATATAATATATGCAGGGAGATTTATTATAAAGTCCTTATCAGCCGACTAATTATGACATATTTTACTAAAAATTGGCATTCTCAATCATATTTACCAAAAGTGCTACGGAATTATCTATCGCCTTCCGCTCAAATTCGCCGTAGTCCATCGTTGCGCTTCCGTCTGCCTTATCAGAAATCGCTCTTATAATAAGGAAAGGAATATCGTTAAGATATGCCGCCTGGGCAATCGCAGCACCCTCCATTTCCGTGCAGTATCCTCCGAACTGTTTCACTATGCGTTCTTTGACAGCATGATCGGAAATAAACTGATCTCCGCTGACAATTCTTCCCTCATGCACGCCTATCTGCGGAACTGCTTCCCTGCATGCTTTTACTGCAAGTTTTCTAAGGTTCTCATCAGCTATAAAATCAGATACCTTCATTCTTGGAATCACTCCCGGTTCATAGCCGAATCCCGTAGCATCCATATCATGCTGCAATGCATCCGTCGAGATAACGACATCCCCGATATTAATCTCATTCTTAAGTGAGCCCGCAACTCCTGTATTTATAATGTGATCGACATGAAAATATGTCGCAAGTATCTGTGTACACACAGCTGCGTTGACTTTACCTATTCCGCTCTTTACTGCCACTACATCATGGCTGCCCAGTTTACCTTTATTAAAAGTCATCGCCGCTATTTCGGTAACCGTAACATCGGAAAGTTTTGCCTTAATCTGGCTGATTTCCTCGTCCATAGCTCCTATTATTCCAATCATTTTTATCCTCCTTGGCGGTTAATTTTTTTTATTGTATCACTTTTTGCTTATCTATGCTATACTGTAAAAAAATAAGTGACAGACAGGAGGTATTGTTTTGAATACTTATAAGACACAGGGCGTCTGCTCAAGTGAAATTGATTTTGAAATTGAAGACAACATTATCAAGTCCGTACGTTTTGTCGGCGGATGTTCCGGTAACACGCAGGGTGTTGCAGCCCTCATTGCCGGCATGAATATAGACGATGCGATTAACAGGCTCGAAGGCATCAAGTGCGGTTTCCGCCCTACATCATGCCCGGATCAGTTAGCCAAAGCACTCCGGCAGTATAAGGAGGCGCACGCATAATGAAGAAGATAGTTCTTACCGGCGGCGGAACTGCCGGACATGTAACTCCGAACATCGCTCTTTTACCTTACCTTAGGGATGCCGGTTTTGAAGTATCCTATATCGGTTCATATAACGGAATTGAGAAGAAACTGATGGAAGACCTTGGCGTTGCGTACTATGGAATAGCGTCCGGTAAATTAAGACGATATTTTGATGTTAAGAATTTTACCGATCCTTTCAGGGTTATCAAGGGATTTTCGCAGGCCAAGAAGCTTATCAGGCAGATTGGTCCCGATATCGTATTTTCCAAAGGTGGTTTTGTCGCTGTTCCTGTAGTTATGGCAGCCGACAAAATGAACATCCCGGTTATTGCGCATGAGTCCGATATGACGCCCGGACTTGCCAACAGACTTTGCCAGAAGCATACTGTAAAAGTATGCTGTAACTTCCCTGAGACAGTCAAGCTCATTCCTGACGGCAAGGGAGTCCTTACCGGAACGCCTATCCGCGACGAACTTCTCCACGGCGATAAAGCTGCCGGACTCAGTTTCTGCGGATTCAACACACTTAAGCCCGTGCTTATGATTATCGGTGGAAGCCTTGGAGCCCTTCATGTTAATGAAGCCATCCGCGCCATCCTTCCACAGCTTTTGGAGCGTTTTCAGATAATACACATCTGCGGCAAGGGTAAGGTTGATGAATCTTTCAATAATACTACCGGTTACAAGCAGTTTGAGTATGTCAACGAGGAGCTTAAGGATTTGTACGCAGCGGCCGACATAGTCGTATCGCGCGCCGGTGCCAACGTAATATGTGAACTCCTTGCCATGAAGAAGCCTAACCTTCTCATTCCTCTTCCTGCAGACGCAAGCCGCGGCGACCAGCTTCTCAATGCCGCATCCTTCAAGAAACAGGGATTTTCCGCTGTTCTCGAAGAAGAGGCCATGTCCGATAATCTGCTGTTTGATACAATATGTTCATTGTATGACAACAGGGATAAATATATCGAGGCTATGTTAAACGGCAGCCAGAAAGACGCAAGCCGCACGATTGTGGATATGCTTGTGAAATACAGTAAATAATTTATATAAAATACATGGGAATATAAATAATTTATGTATTTGGGGCTTTTAAGTATCTTGAATGATATTATTTAAGATTTAAAATTTACAAAATCACACTTTTTTGCAATTTTCGGGGCATTTGGTGTCAATTTGACAGTTCTTACATTGTAATATATTAAGCTTCATATATCTTTTAATATATATGTTTTCATATATTACCATGTTGATGTGTCACATATAGCATTTTATTGACACCAAATTGCTGATTTTAAGCAAAAAAGTGTGATTTTATCATATTATACACTATTATATTACTCATCCGGCAGCCCATATCGCCACGCCGCCATACAAAAATCAAGGGTCGCGAAAAAAGAGAGCAATAGTCACCCTATTTCGTTTTCACATTATTCTTATCCTGGCGGTAACCGTCGTTCCGTTTCCTTCTTCACTGTCAATTGACAGTCCGTATCCCATTCCGTAACACAGCCTGATACGCTGGTTAATATTATAAAGTCCTATTCCGTATCGCTTACTTATATTTCCTTTTTCAAGATTAATCCGCATATTATTAAGTGTGTCCGCATCCATTCCGCATCCGTTATCTCTTATGGAAATTATAAGCGTATCCGGATTATTTATATCCCGGTGGATATTCACTGTTATCTGTCCTCCGGATTCCACTTCCTCCAGTCCGTGAAGTATCGCATTCTCAACTATCGGCTGCAGAAGAAGAGGCAGTATTCTTATTTTGTTCAGATTAATATCTTCCTCGGACCGGATTTCGTAATTTACTCTTTCACCGAATCTCAGTTTCTGAATCTGGAGATATGTCTCAATATGGGATAGCTCCTTGGCAACCGTTGTATATTCGATTCCGGTATTGTCAAGCACATATCGCATGGATTTGCCGAGAAGTTTGATTGCTGTTGCAGTCTCTGTGTCGCCGACTGTTATAGCTTTCATTCTTATCATTTCAAGCGTATTATACAAAAAGTGCGGATTAATCTGGCTTGCAAGCATCTGGAATTCCATTTTCTGCTGCTCGTTGAGAAGTTTCTGCTCATTGATTTCCTTAGCATACATTGCCGCGTCTTTTTCTTTAATCTTGTCCAGCATTATCCAGAGATCTTTGTATGCTGCCGTAAGTTCATAGCACCCGTCAAAATCCTCCATGGAATCATAATCTCCCTGGCTGGCGCTGTACATTTCATCACGCATTCTGCCTACCTGGCTGGAAAATCCCATTATGAAAAATCTCATAAGCACCGCAGGCAGAATAACGGCCAGTGCAATAATGAGCACAGTAATCATAACTATCTGCTGGACACTGTTATAGGCGGAATTACTGATCGTCACTATGTACATAAGTGAATCCGACTGTTCCATGCTCAATGTCGATATGTATGTCATGTTCATGGCACCTCGATATTCCATGTCGCCTTCATATGAAAAATATTCATCCCCGCCCTCAATCACATTAAGCAGATCCGACCTGCCTTCATTGTCACGTTTGTTGCTATAAAATACATTTTTATTCTCAAGTGCAAGAAGAACATCCTCTTCATTATCTTCTATCCTGTTCTTAAGATAATTGTCGCTGACATGAATAAGCAGGATCGCTTCGGCATCGGAATCATATAATGTAATCTTGCGGACAAGTGCAAGACCGCGGTATTTATTGCCCCCGGTATCCTCACGTTCAACGCTGTCCCAGAATACACTGTACTGGTCCGATGCCGTCTTATACCAATCCGACATAACCACATCATCCGTTATCGGTCTGAAATTCCTGTAATTCTGCACACCGCGCTGGCTGGTATATATCTCCACACCTGATATGCCGGAGTAGTTGTTCTGGTAATATTCCAAGGGTCCCAGTTTATCGACCTCACTCTTGAATGCTCTCTCATCCGGGTATTCCATAGAAAGAACTTCCACAAGGTCATTATTAAAAGCAATTTCTCCGGAGATACTGTATATCTGGCTTGTAATTTCATAAAGTACAGAGCGGATACGGTTGTTGTTGGCTTTTAACAAATCACTGTGGTATGTCACAAGCCTTCTTGCATTACCTGCCACAAGTATAATGCCGACTAAGATAATCGGGACAAATACTGCCGCAAAATACATAATGATCAGCTGGTTCTTCATCTTGGCATGTTTGTAGCGGTCAGTTATATTTTTAATGAGTTTTCTCATACTATCCTCCGGAATGTCTATATCTGGATTATATTATAAGTATCTTTTCACACACTGTCAAACTGCGAATATCAATAAATTTTATGGTAATCATGTCCAATAATCGGGGTAGTTTTCCTGACATGCCTAAGATATAATGACTTATATAATTATGCTTAGGCAGATTTTTATTTGCAAAAAGGAGGAATTATGAAATTTAGTAACGGATGCTGGCTTCAGAAAGAAGGCTGCGAATGTTTTGCACCACAGGAAGTATATTTTACAACAGTAGAAGAGCGTAAAGTTACCTTATGCGCACCGACCGTACCTATCGCTAACAGAGGATGTACTCTCGGAAGCATTAATCTTACACTTATAATCACATCACCTATGCCGGGCGTTATCCGTCTTCAGATGGCTCATCATCTCGGAAGAATCCATAAAGGCCCTGAATTTGAACTTAATATGGAGGATCAGGTTCTTGACGTTAAGGATTCCGATGATATGGTTATCATCACAAGCGGCAGCTTAAGCCTTGAGATTACCAAGAAGCCTTGGTCTATGACATACAAGAGAAACGGAGAGGTTATTTCCAAAGCTTCTGGAAGAGACCTTGCCATTATGAAGACTGACTGGAAGGGTCTTGCATACGATAAGGGCGACGACGAGGACACTTATGTACGTCAGCAGCTTTCTATCGATGTAGGAGAGCTTATCTACGGTCTCGGCGAGCATTTCACACCGTTTGCCAAGAACGGTCAGTCAGTTGAAATCTGGAACGCCGACGGCGGTACAAGCACAGAGCAGTCATACAAGAACATTCCTTTCTTCGTATCCAACAAGGGATACGGTGTTCTCGTAAATCATCCTGAGAAGGTTGAATTTGAGATTGGAACGGAAATGGTTACCAAAACTGAATTCTCGGTACCGGGTGATTACCTTGATTATTTCCTTTTCGACGGTCCTACAATGAAGGACGTACTTGTTAAATATACAGACCTTACCGGTAAGCCTTCACTTCCGGCACCTTGGACATTCGGATTATGGCTTTCAACTTCATTCACGACCAACTATGATGAAGATACCGTTATGAGCTTCGTTGACGGAATGCTTGACCGCGGAATCCCGCTCAGAACTTTCCACTTCGACTGCTTCTGGATGAAAGAGTTCCACTGGTCTGATTTCGTATGGGACGAAAGAGTTTTCCCGGATCCTGAAGGTCTTCTCAAGAGACTTAAAGCAAAGGGACTTAACATCTGTGTATGGATCAACTCATATATCGGTCAGGAATCACGCCTTTTCAAAGAGGGATGTGAGAAAGGTTACTTCATCAAGCGTACCAACGGCGATGTATGGCAGTGGGATATGTGGCAGCCGGGAATGGCAATTGTCGACTTCACCAATCCTGAGGCATGGAAATGGTTCCAGGACAAGCTTGAAGTTCTTCTTGATATGGGCGTTGACTGCTTCAAGACAGACTTTGGCGAAAGAATTCCTACAGAGAACGTTGTTTACTATGACGGCTCCGATCCGATGAAGATGCACAACTATTATACATATCTCTACAACAAATGTGTATATGAGCTTCTTGAAAGAAAAAGAGGCAAGGGCGAGGCAGTTCTTTTTGCACGTTCTGCTACTGTCGGTGGTCAGAAATTCCCTGTACACTGGGGCGGCGACTGCTGGTCAGATTATGTATCAATGGAAGAGAGTTTAAGAGGCGGTCTCTCACTCTGCATGTCAGGTTTCGGTTACTGGAGCCACGATATCGGTGGATTTGAGCATACTTCAACTCCTGATGTATATAAGAGATGGGCTGCTTTCGGTCTTCTTTCATCACATTCAAGACTCCACGGAAGCCAGTCTTACAGAGTGCCTTGGGTATATGATGAAGAAGCGGTTGATGTTGTAAGAACATTTACCAAGTTAAAGGCTTCTCTTATGCCTTACCTTTACAGAAATGCAATCTATACTTCACAGACAGGTATTCCTATGATGAGAAGTATGGTTCTTGAGTTTACAGATGACCGCAACACTGCTTATCTTGACAAGCAGTACATGATGGGTGATTCACTCCTCGTTGCTCCTATTTTCAACGACAAGAGCATTGCTCAGTTCTATCTTCCGGAAGGAAAATGGACCAATTACTTCAGCGGCAAGACCTATGAAGGTGGTAAGTGGTACAAAGAGGAGTGCGGATACCTTGAAATTCCTCTTCTTGCACGCGAAAACAGCATCGTAGCAATCAATCCGGATGCTCCGGGCCCTGACTATGATTACTCAGAGAATCTTACATTCCGTGTATTCGGTCTCACAGGCACAGCCGAGACTACAGTTTATAACATGGATAAGTCAGAAGCCGCACACATTAAGGTTGTACGCGATGGCAACACTGTTAATATCACTGTTGATACTGCTAAGCCTTGCAAGGTTGAACTTGTCGGACTTGCATATACCATCGATATTGCAGGAAGCATGACATATACTGTTACATTGTAATATAAAAGATATACGAAATGGGCTGCGAACGCAGCCCATTTTTCTTTGTTATGCTTTTCATACTTAATCTCCTGTATACATACAATACCATCTGCCGTTAACTGTATATACAATATATGGTCCGCTTTCCAGCCATTTCCAATCAGACCACTCGCCTACCGGAGTGTAGAATTCACGTTGATATTCACTCATTGATTTATAAACATCTTCGCCATAATTAAATTGCCAACGATATTCATATCTAACATTTATCTCTGAAATGTTCTCCGGTTCAAGACCTGCTTGCAACACATCGTAAAAATAAGAGCTCAATCCTAATTTATAATCATCTTGTTCATCCGTTATTCTTATGTTGCGATAATCGAATTGGGAACCGTATTTTATTATTTCATTATCATGCATCTCCCATTCATACGAAAAGAGTTCTTCATTCTCCCACCACTTTTTTCCATATTCGTACTCCAAGGCCTTCCTTGGATTCTCAGCCATTAACACATCATTTTTCCGATACGCTCTGACCGTTCGTTCGACAGCCTCCTGCTTAGTGTCACTTCCAAAGCTGTTTACATACTGTATGTGTTTTACAAGTTTTCTGATTGGCAACACCAACGCTCCCACTAATACTATTACTGCTGCTGAAATTACTATTACCTTTTTCTTATTTGTCAATTTTTTCATGTTTTACTCTCCCCAATACCTGCAATACCATTTGCCCGCAATTTTGTATGCCACATATGTTTGGTTATAGTAATCATCCCACTCCGACCACTCCCCCACCGGCTCATATATCAATTCTCCGGAGCCGTCCGTTGCTACATCTTCTCCATTCACATCATAATCATACCTCTTACGAACCTCATAGTTCACTCTCAGGTCAAAGCCTGCTTCCACCTTTAGTCCGGCATCATATATCTCTTCGTACTCCAGATCGTCTTCAAAAAAACTCATACTTGTGATTTTTTTTGCTGATGCTATTTCAATGTTCCGAAATTCCGACGTTCTCCCATACTTCTTTATATCAGCCATAATATATTCTTCGTACTCTAAGAATTCATCACTTTCCCACCACTTCTTTCCGTATTTATATTCCAGTGCCTTTCTGGGATATTCTACTCGTAATATATTTTCCAGCCCATGCGTACTCAAATCTCTTTCAACAGCCTCCTGCATGGTATCGCATCCAAAGCTGTCTGCATACTGTACATATCTTCGTATATTTTTTACTGATACCGGAATGGCAACTGCCAATACTATTACTGCTGCCAAAATGATGATTATCCGTTTTTTCTTTGTTAATCTTTTCATGTTTATTTTCCCTATTCCACCGCTACTTTATAAAAATCCAGTTCGCAATATTTATTGCATACTACATCCTCCGGTGTTCGTCCTGAATTATCTTTTTCATCCTGCCTGCCATCATATTTGTACGCACCGGATTCAAATATGATATACATCAGTGTGCTCTTAATATACACATTCTCTGACATATACGGCACCGTAAGATCCTTAAGTCTGGCACCTTTGTGATAATCATAATATGACGAACCGGAATTGTTCCATTTATCATAATCTGTAGGTTTATATACAATTAATTTATTGGTAAAATATTCACCTTTATCACGCCTGTATGATGTAGACACCACCAAATACGTCTGTCCCGCATGCCTGTAAAACGCAATTCCCTGTGATGCTCTTGGTGCTTCCAGATCCCCAACCTTGACAAGCTTCGGCACATTATGTGAATCATATGACACATTATAGGCATATATTACACTTGTTCCTTCACTGTTAAAATTACCAAACCACAGTCTGCCTTCGTAATATGTACAATATGCTGCATCTATGTCAATTAATTTCTTCTGTGACTGGATATCTATACGGGCTGATAAATATCCCGTTGCCCTACAATAGTACACCGCTCCGCTTATTTGTTTTCTACTATAATAATATACATACTTATTGTCTTTTGACGGCGTAGCATTTTTCTTATAATCCGTACGTCCGTTAGTTATCCATACATTGGTTCCATCATATATCAGACCGCCAGCATAAATCTTATTCGGGAGTACCAATGTTGCCAGGAGTCCATTCGAATCCAGTATGTATATTACAGAATTACACTTTTCTTTAGAATCATATGCCGATATAAGCGTCAGGCCATCCATCATACATATGCCCTGCGGCACCATCGTCTCACAATTTACGCCGAGAACATTGGTGTTCCCCAGTCCCGGTATATCATGATATGAATTGGCCGACTTAAGGTAGTATTTGAACTTCTCCTTACGCATGGTACCATTCGCATATGTCTTAACGGTATCAAAGTTAAGGAACTCTGTTCCATGCCCATTATAAGTCTTTGTTGCCTCCCCGTCTTTACTTACAGTATAATCTCCCTTTTTCTCCGTGGCCGCATTAGCCGTCACAGGAATTACAACAGCCGCCGTTACTGCTATTACGGCTGCAATCAACAGCTTCCCAAATGTACTTTTCATTATGTTCCTCCTCGATAAAAGTTTAATATATAAATCATTATATCATTTCACCCTTATCCGTCAACTAGGTTTATAAAATTTAATAATTTCGTAACATTTATAAAAAATGCCGCTGGTGCGCGGACTGTTAAGACCCATCGCACCAAAGCGGCTTATATCTGTTCTGTATTATCTGTTTTCTTTCTTATATCTGCATGCTGAAGTTATTGTAACTGCTGCTCCGCATACAGCGATTGCGGCAATCCAGATTACTGTTCCCGGATTATTGCCTGTTGCTGGCGGAATATCGTCTGACGGCTTGTCATCTGACGGCTTATCGTCCGATGGCTTGTCATCTGACGGCTTATCGTCCGATGGCGTATCCGGTGTAAGCTTGTCGATTGGAACTGCCTCACCCTTGTAATCACAGGTAGAACATTCCTCATGCTTAATGCCTTCTTCATTTACTGTCGGTTCTTTGTCGATAACCCAGCTTAACGTATGCTTATGAATCACATAACAGAAATCATCTTTCACTTCATCCATTATGATTCTTGTCTTGGCCAACGATTTATTTCCGTCTGCTGACACCTCTGCATAACTGCCGTCTGCCGGTTCTATTGCAAATTCACCTACGGCACCGATTCCGTTTGACTTAACCTCGGAATTTCCGATTATTGTCAAATTGGATCTGGACCAGATTCCTATGTCATCCTTCGATTTGGATTCGACCTTACTGTCCTTAATTTCCATATCGCCGCTACTCATGATACCCGGATACCATCCTTTAAGATGAAATTCCGAATTATCAAGTTTAATATTTCCCGGTGTGAAGATTGCACAGTCCGGTTCACTTTCCGCTTCTACATAACTGCCGTTTTCTATTGTAATATCTTTGCCGGCATAAATTGCGCAGCCGCCCAGTGTGTTTTTCACATAAAATTTCGTATTGGAAGCTGTCAGTTTTCCTTCATCCACCATAATATTATTTAATGGAGACTGTATATCAAACTTACTGTCACTTACATTGAAATCATTTTCTGAGTATATACCCCAGCTGTCAGATCTTAACTTAATGTCTGATGATTTGATTTCAAATGACTCACCGCCCATGCCGTCACAATCTGCTTTGGCGGCCGTAAGGTCAAGACTGACATTATCTATAGTAACCTTGCCCTGTGATTCAACCGGTCTGTTATTGCTTGCAATTGTAAGTGAGCCCTTGTTCTCACTGCTGATGGTAAGATCCTGCTCCCATACGTAAATTCCGTATGCGTACTGATAATTGTCACCATCAATGTCTATACTGTTGTCTCCGACAAGCACTATATTGAGAGGTGTATACATTGCATAGATAGCGCCTCTTCCGGTAGTTGGCATGTCGCCATCCTTGGTGTGTTCCGTTATCTGTGCGTTGTCAAGTGTAAGTGTGTGCGTAGCCGCATCATAAACCGCCTTACCGGTTCCACACTGAACCGTGTTGTTTTCGGCTGCGATGATGTCCTTGCCGTTGACAAAAAGTATCGGCTCATCATCGGCACTGACTGCTGACGGAAGCAGTCCTACGGCAAACAGACATGCTGCCGCCAATGAGATAATTTTGTTTTTGATTTTACCCATTCTTTCTTTCCTTTCTGATATTAATCCATTGTCCCAGATATCCTTATCCCTTAATTATATATAGCACCACGCTCGCCACAATAACCGCTGCGATTATTATGACCCAGATTAACGCACCAATGCGAACCGGTCCGGAACGCCTGATGGGCGAGAGGTCTTTTACACCGGAGGCATTAAGAAAATCCTTTAGTACCGTCTGCGCTTTTCCAATATCTGCCCTTCTTACATAAACAGAATCTCCCATAAAAGACATTCCCGCCGACAACTGCATGATCTCATCGGCACCTTCACTCTTATAATAAGAATTTATTCCGTTGTGCTTAAGATTGTCGACAATCATCTCGGCCTGAAGCCTGTTGGTTGATTGATAAAGCCTTACAAATTCATTTTCCATAATATGCCCCTTTCTGTCATTCCTCAAGTAATCTGTTAATTTATTATAATCTTGAAACCTGATTTCGTCAATCGCCAATTTGGTATAC